>Ga0315312_1000217_pt1 | contig 86382 bp, 74 predicted proteins | sample TDP7_MG_FD_203629 | JGI IMG/M metagenome (GOLD analysis project Ga0315312, IMG submission 203629) | Freshwater sediment microbial communities from Lake Towuti, South Sulawesi, Indonesia - TDP7 | ecosystem: Environmental > Aquatic > Freshwater > Lake > Sediment | place: Indonesia: South Sulawesi...
TAAAAAACCATTTACCACAAAGTCAAATGGCGAACTGAGGTAAAAAAAATGAGAAAATTTTTCCTTTTTCTTTTTGTTCTTACTCTCTACTCTCTACCCTCTACTCTCTACTCTCAACTGAACCTGACCGAGACCAAATTAGCCACTATTCCTTTAGATTACCAGGAGGTAAGTAATATTGTTTTCAGTGCTAATGGGAAACAGGTTGCTTATAAATCCCGAAAAGCGGATAAAGAGTTTGTCGTGGTCGGTGACACGCCGGGCAAACCCTACGAGGAGGCTGCGCACCAACTTCTTTTAAGTCCTGATGGACAGAGGGTTGCTTATCAGGCGAGAAGAGGAGAAAAACAGTATTTAGTGCTTGATGGTAAAGAAAGCAAACCCTATGATGAGGTTTCTCCGGCTCTCTTCAGTCCTGACGGTAAACTTGTTTGTGAAGTAAAAGAGGGAGGAAAATGGTTCATTTCGGTTGGCGATAAGGAATCGCCTCGTTATGATATGTCCAATACAGATCCGCTGATCAGTCCGGACGGTCGTCTGATTTTTTATGTCCTGCAAGATTATGAAAAAGGAAAATTTATCGCTTTTCTGAGTGATACGGCTACGATGAAAGTAAAAAAAGCTATAGTTTCTGACTTAATTGGAACAGTCGCCTTTAGTGCTGATGGCTCACGGTGGGCTTATTATCCGATAGAAAAAGAAGGAAAGGTTTTCCTGCTCTTGAACAACCTCGCTTTAAATGAAGAAAAGGAAGTGCATCTTGTTTATGGGTGGGTAGGCGGTTTCACCTTGAGTGCCAAAGGTCAACATCTCGCTTATACGGTAAGAAAAGAAGGAGGACAGTTCGTGGTAGTTAGTAATTGGGATTCTCCGGCTAAAGTGAAAGAGAATGGACCTTATGATGAAGTTGGGAAACCAGTTTTTAGTCCTGATGGCAAAAAGATTGCTTATCCGGCAAGCAAGGATGGGAAGTGGTTTGTGGTAAGTGGTGAGTGGGAAGGGCCTGCATACGATATGGTAGTTACGCCGATTTTCAGTCCGGATGGTTCACGGCTTATTTATCGGGCAAGAAGAGGAGAAAATCAAAGGTTTATTGTAATTGCTGATGCTAATACTGGTTCCGTGCTCAGAGAAGGACTGGTCTGTGACGAGGTCTGGCAACCGGTCATTAGTGCTGACGGTAAATATGTCTGCTACGGAGCAAGGATTGGTAGAGAGTTATGGTGGAAAGTTCAGAGCGCAGATTTACGCTGATAAAACTAAATACAATTGAAAAATAAAAGTGAAAAAATTTAAAATAATAATTTCCATTTGGTTAATTTTAATTATTACTTTTGTTGCCTTTTTCCCTTCACTCAAAAATGAATTTACCAACTGGGATGACAATGAATATGTTACGGAAAATGCCGATATTCAGAATTTATCCGGGAGAAACATCAAAAAGATTTTTTCCTCTTTCTATACGGGCATCTATTGTCCTTTAACAGTTCTCTCCTATTCCGTTGAGTATCATTTTTTCAAGTTAAAGCCATATGTCTACCACAGCACAAATCTTATCCTTCATTTATTCAATTGTCTACTCGTTTTCTGGCTGATTTACCTGCTCAGCGGTAAAGTTCTTGTGTCTCTCATTGCAAGTCTACTTTTTGGTATTCATCCCCTCCATGTAGAACCGGTAGCCTGGGTAACCGGGAGGAAAGATGTCCTATATTCCTTCTTCTTTTTATCGGCAATAATCAGTTATCTTTATTACCGAAAAAAACAAGTTGTAAACTATTATTTTCTTTCCTTAGGTTTATTTATTTTCTCCTGTCTAGCAAAAGGAGTAGCAATGATTCTTCCTTTCGTTTTGCTTCTCTGCGATTATCTTCTGGGTAGAAAATTTGACTGGAGTAGCGTGAAAGAGAAAATTCCTTACATTGGAATCGGTGTTCTATTTGGGATTGTTGCCACTTTGGGTCAATTTTCAGATAGAAAAATAACAATGGGATTTCCAATTACATTTTTTCTAAATATTCTCATCGCCAGTTATGGGTTGCTTTTCTATCTGACTAAGATGCTTGTACCGATTAAACTTTCGGCTTTTTATCCATTTCCTGAAGAGTTAAAAATCAGTATGTTCCCACCTGTTTTTCTGTTTTTATTTATCATAATAGTGGCTTTAATTGCGGTGGTGATTTTTTCGGGCAAATACAGCCGAAAAATAATTTATGGTAGTTTGTTTTTTTTAGTTACCATTTTGCCGGTCAGTCAACTGATACCTCGTCTTGGTACTGCCATAGCCGCTGACCGTTTTACCTATATTCCCTCAATTGGGATATTTTATCTTTTAGGGGAAGGTTTTTCTTTATTGTACGAAACAAAACTAAAGCATAATAAAATGACAAGAATTTTTCTGTTAATAGTTTTACTGGGAGTAACAGGCACATTATCTTTTTTGACTTATCGGAGGTGCGGGGTATGGAGAGATAATATCATTTTATGGAGTGATGTTTTAAAGAAGTATCCAACAAATGTTCCAATCGCCTATAACAACCGGGGTAATGCCTATGATGATAAAGAAGAATATGACCAAGCAATTTCTGACTATAATCAAGCCCTAAAGATAGAACCAGATTATGCTGATGCCTATTTCAATCGGGGGAATACCTATTATAAGAAAGGAGAATACGAGCAAGCTCTTTCTGACTATAATCAGGTCCTAAATATAGACCCAAATTATGCAAAAGTCTATACCAACCGGGGGAATGTCTATAAGGATAAGAAAGAATACGATAAAGCTATTTCTGATTACAATCAAGCATTAGAGATAAATCCAAGTGATGTAAAAGCCTATAACAACCGCGGGCTTGCCTATTATGAAAATGGAGAATATGATAAAGCCATTTCTGATTATAATCAAGCCCTAAGGATAAATCCAGATTATGCCGATGTCTATTACCATCGGGGGAATATCTATTATCAGAAGGGAGAATATGATAAAGCCATTTCTGATTATAATCAAGCCCTAAGGATAAATCCAGATTATGCAGAGGTCTATAATAATCGTGGGATTATCTACTATGAGAAAAGAGAATACGAACAAGCTCTTTCTGACTATAATCAGGCACTAAAGACAGACCCAAATTATGCAAAAGCCTATAACAACCGAGGGCTTACCTATTATCAGAAAGGAGAATATGACCAAGCAATTTCTGATTACAATCAGGCAATAAAGATAAATCCGAACAGTGCAGAAGCCTATTACAACCGGGCACTTGTCTATTTGAGAATAGGAAAATATGACTCTGCGCGGGAAAATATTCTGAAAATGCAGACTTTGGGATATCAAATCAATTCACATTTTTTTGGACTTTTTCATAAATCTTCTGAAAGGTAGAGATTAGTGTAAAAAGGGGACAGGCTACTTTTAACCATAGATTATACAGATTGCAAAGTAGATTACACAGATAGTATAATATAAGTTGCCACTCCTTGAAAAGAAAAGTAAAATTAGAAAAAAATTCAAGGAGGTGGACAATGTACTATCTTGGTATTGATCATCATAAAAAGTTCTCTCAAGTAGCAGTGATGAACAAAAAAGGTAAATTAGAAATCAACTCTAAAATCGCTAACCAAAAAGTAGCATTTGCCACACTCAAGAATCATCTTAATGGTAACCCTTGTAAAGCCACCATTGAAGCTAGTCGTAATTGGACTAAACTCTATGACTTATTAGAAGAACTGGGCATCTCTACTCAGGTTGCCCATCCCCTGAAACTGCGTGCTATTGGGGAAGCAAAGATTAAGACCGATACAATAGATGCCACTACTTTAGCTTATCTTTTGCGTGCTGATTTAATCCCTAAGATTCATGTTCCCCCAAAAGAAGTAAGAGAACAAAAGAATCTTTTGCGTCATCGTCTTTGGTTGGTTAGATTACAAACCATGACCAAGAACCGCATCTATGACCTTCTCGACCGAAACCATCTCGAACTACCGGCGATTACTAACTTATTCGGTCAAACGGGGAGAAAATTTCTGGATAATCTAAAGTTATCCAATATTGATACTCAAAATTTATGTTTGAAAGTTTTGCGAGGGGGGTGTAAATATGCCGAGCGTAAAGGAAGAAGTTATTAAAATGATTAAAGAACTTCCAGATGAGGTCAGTGTGGACGACATTATGGCGGAGTTGTATTTTAGACTACAGGTTGATGTTGGGTTGAAAGAATTGGATGAAGGTAAGGGAATCCCTCACGAGGAAGTAGAAAAACGAAGGACGGATTGTCCCGGAATACAAGAATGAAAATTTACGCGAAAAGATTTATCAGAATTATAGAATTGTCTATAGAATCAAAGAAGAGGTTATTGAGATTGTTGCTATTTGTCACGGCACTAAACAGTTAGGAGATGTTTTCTGATTTTGATAAAATTGTTTAACGGTATCTCACGGGGTGAACCCCGCTCTTTCTCAAAGGGGTTAGAAAGGGCGGGGTGAAGGTGATTAGGTGACTGGGTAAATAGAAATGGGGACGGAGGTAATTTACTAACCAGGTAATAGAGTGATGACTTATTTAACCGAAAAAGAAAAAAAGGCAATAGATGAACTTCTTGTTGGATTAAGAAAACTTTACGGTGCTAATCTCCAACGGGTTATCCTTTACGGTTCAAAAGCGCGCGGTGAAGCAAACGAAGGTTCGGATATTGACCTGATGATTGTATTAAAAAAATTTGATAAGTGGGAAGAAGAATTTGAAAAAGTTTTCAATATTGTTAATGAAATCTGTTACCAATCTGAACTGTTAATCTCCTATGTGATAAAGTCAGAAACTGAGTTTGTGAGTAGGAATACTCCTCTACTATTGAATGTCAGACGGGAAGGGATAGTTTTATGAACCGGGAAGAAATAGAAGGTTATTTAAAAAAAGCGAGCGACAGTATTTATAGTGCCGAACTTAATTTAGAAAAGGGATTATACGATTTTTCTGTCTCAAGAAGTTATTATGCAATGTTTTACTGTGCTGAAGCAATACTTCTGAGTAAAGGGTTGGCTTACTCAAGCCATCAGGCAGTAATTTCGTACTTTAATAAAGAATTTGTTAAAAATAATATTTTTGAAAAGAAATATTTCGATGCTTTAAATAAAGCATTCGAGTTAAGACAAAATAGCGACTATGAACCTCAACTGATTGCTACAAAAGAGCAAGCCGAAGAGTTAATTGAAAAAGCAAAGGAATTTCTTGCTCAAGCAAACAAATATTTAAGCAAGGAGTAAAAGATGAATAAATTCGCTTTACTCACTACAAGAAAGTTTTTCCTTTTTCTTTTTGTTTTTCTTATCACCCACTCACCCAATCACCTAATCACCGAATCACCCACTTACCCAATCACCTATCTTTACGCAGTTGAGAACCTAAACCTAACCGAGACAAAATTAACCACCATCCCTGAAGATTACTTTTCGCCAGCTGGCGAAGTAAGTAAGATTGTTTTCAGTGCTAATGGGCAAAAGGTTGCCTATTCTGTTAAGAAAGGAGACAAAGAATTTGTCGTAATCAACAATAAGGCAGGCAAACCTTACGACAAGGTGGCAAAGGAGCAGCCCTTTATTCTTCTAAGCTCTGATGGTCAAAAGGTTGCTTATCAGGCGAGAAGAGGAGAAAAAGAGTATTTAGTGCTTGATGGTAAAGAAAGTAAGCCCTATGATGATGTTTCTCCGTCTGCCTTCAGTCCTGACGGTAACCTGATTGTTTCTGCAGTAGACGAGGGAAGAAAATGGTTTATTCTGCTGAATAATGATAAGGAAATTACTCGCTATGACTATGACAATTCTGGTATGTATCCAGTTTTTAGTGCGGACAGTCGTTTAGTTTTTTATATACTTGAATACTGGGGGAAAGGGAAACAAACCATTTTTGCCACTGATGTGCGCACGCTTGAGGTAAAAAAAGCGAGGACTTATGCTTGGATAGGAAAAATTACCCTGAGTGGGAATAGCTTACGATTTGCTTATCCAGTAAAGAAAGAAAAAGTTGGGAAGGTTTCCTTGGTCTTGAACGACCTTGCTTTGCCGGAAGAAAAGGAATGTCCGCCTTATGATCGGATAGGTTACTCTGCATTGAGTCCCGATGGTCAGCGGGTTGCCTATGTAGCAGGAAAAGACCTGCCCGCCGAAGCTTTAGCGCAGGCGGGGGGAAAGCAGTTCCTCGTAGTTAGTAATTGGGATTCTCCTACTGAAGTGAAAGAAAATGGACCTTATGATTTGGTTGGTCAACCGGTTTTCAGTCCTGATGGCTCTCTAATTACCTATCCGGCAAGTAAAGATGGTAGGTGTTTTGTGGTAAGTGGTGTGTCGGATGGTTCGCTTCCTTACTATGAGGGTAAAGGTTATGATTGGATAGAACAACCGGTTTTCAGTCCTGACGGCAAAAAGATTGTTTACCCAGCAGTAAAGGACGGGAAGTGGTGCGTAGTAGTGTCACCGGCTGGTGAACCGGGCAATGTAAAAGAAGGTCCAGCTTATGATATGGTAGTTACGCCGGTTTTCAGTCCTGAGGGTAAATATGTAGTTTATCGGGCAAGACGGTTCGGTTCCTCACCGCAGGGAGAAAAAGCGGAGCGATTTATTGTTATTGCTGATGCAAATACTGGTGCGGTAATTAAAGAAGGTCCGGTTTGTGATGAAATCTGGCAACCGGTCTTAAGTGCTGATGGTAAATTTGTCTGCCACGGGGCAAGAATTGGTAGAGAACTCTGGTGGAAGATCGCAGATTTACGCTGATAAACAACCTTGACCACAGATTACGCAGACGCCGTGCTGAGCGAAGCGAAGCATCTAACCCAGATTACACAGATTTGGAGGTTAAAGGAATGGAAGAAGTTTTGTCTTACAAAGTGGTGTTAGAACCATGTGAAGAAGGAGGCTATACCGTATATGTTCCTTCTTTACCAGGGTGTATTTCCGAAGGTAATACCAAAGGAGAGGCATTAGAAAACATTAAGGAAGCAATTAAAGGATGGATTGAAGTATCTAAACAATACGGTGATGTTATTCCACCAAGTGATGTGCTTGTTGAAACCGTCCAGGTATCGGTATGAAAAAGTTACCCGTGATCTCGGGTCGGGAGGTAGTAAAACGATTGCAAAAAGTCGGTTTTATTTTTGTTCGTCAGGTAGGAAGCTATATGATTTTGCGAAGAGAAAAGCCAAAGGGAATGACCGTGAGTATACCTGACCATAAAGAATTAAAACGGGGGACATTAAAAAATATTTTGCGACAGATAAATTTAACCGTGGAAGAATTCGAAAATCTTAGGTGAGAGGGAGGAATAAGAAGAAAAAAGAAATTTTGAACTTTGAGTTGTAATTTTGATTTTTGCCCTGAGAAATTCGTAGAATTTCCAGGACTCAGTCCCTGAAATTGCCTTGCAATTTCTAGGGGCATTTTGATTTTTTACATTATTTTTTAATAGATGAATGAGTTTTTAAAGATGGTTTTAGATAATGGACAAAGATGTTGGGCGGTTACGATGGTTGAGTGTAATTCTCTTAGTTCTTGTTACTTATGCTGTTTATCAAAACAGTTTAAATGGTTCTTTTCTTTGGGATGATAAATATCTCGTTCTTAGGGATAATCAAATCAGGACACTGCGAAATATACCGCGTTTTTTTGGACTTACTTATTGGAGGGAAGAGGCACCTTTCCCGGGGGCAAATTTTCGTCCTTTAAGAACCACTTCCTTTGCTATAGATTATTTTCTCTGGGAAGACAATCCTTTTGGCTACCACCTCACCAATCTCCTCTTCCATATCTTCAATGTCCTTCTTGTTTATTTCTTCGTCCACCTACTCCTTTCCTCCTTATCAACCTATCAACCTATCAACCTATCAACTCATTCCCCTAACCACCTATTTACCTATTCGCTTGTCCCTTTACTTTCTGCTTTACTCTTCGCCACTCACCCGATTCATACCGAAGCAGTTTGTTGGATAAAAAACCGTTCCGAACTCTTCTGCACTTTTTTCTTTCTTTCCTCTTTAATCTTTTTTATCAAGAGTAGTCAGAAGTCAGTAGTCAGTAGTGAGAATTCAGTCGTCAGGCATTTTGATACCACCTCCCACCTCCCACCCCCTATTCCCTATCTATTGTCTACTATCTACTCTCTACTTTCTCCTTTATATTGGCTTTACTCTCCAAAGAGACAGCAATAACTTTACCGGTCATATTGATGCTCTGCCTCTTCTTTTTTCTTCTTCCGGAAGACCTCTCCCCCGTTGAAAAAGGGAAGAAAATTTTCCTCAAAACTTTACCTTTCTGGATAGTTGGAATTCTATATACATTTTTCCGGTTCAAGATAATAGGAATGGTTTTATCCGCAGGTGCTGGATTTCCTCCTCCGGTCTTAGGCTTATATTCGCATATTCTCTTAGTGATAAAGAGTATTGGCTATTATCTTCGGTTACTTTTCTTTCCGGTTTACCTCTGTGCGGAACGGTCGTTAACGATTCCGAAATCATTTTTTGAGCCAGATATCCTCATTTTCGTCGGGGTGGTCATTTTTCTTTTGGTTAGTGCAGTGGCACTATTTCGTCGGGCAACCCCGTTAGAAGTAGCACATCGTGCCCCGTTAGAAATGGCGTATCTCGCCGAGATATTTCTAACGGGGCGTGCTACGATACTTCTAATGGGGTGGATTTTTTTTACCATTCTACCAGCAGGGAATATATATTTCCTCCACACTCGTCCGCTTGCTGAACAGCGTCTTTATCTTCCTTCGGTAGGTTTCTGTATACTTTTAGCGTTAGTAATCGCGAAAATCGCAGACCCGTTCTCCGCAGTGCTACGAAGGATGAAATTGACGCAGAGGGCGCAGAGAACTTCTCGGCGAATTTCGCTGGTATTTTGTGGTATAGCGTTTTTTAGCGTTTTAGCGTTCTACTCGGTGGGCACAGTTAGAAGGAATACCGACTGGCATAATAGTATCGTTTTTTGGGAGAAAACCGTAAAGAACAATCCAGATTCTCCGAGGGCACGGATAAATCTGGGTATAGCTTATTCCTGTGCGGAGAGGGATGAAGAAGCAATTCAAGAGTTGAAGAAAGCTCTGGACATGGGTCTGTATGCACAATTGGCGTATTTTAATCTGGGGATTGCTTACGATAACCAAGGAAAAACTGAGGAAGCAGTAGCGATGTTTGAGAAAGTGTTAACTGATGAGGTTGCGATGAGGCAGTTTCTTCGTTTCCTTGGGATGGCTCGTGTTAAAGGAGATTTTCACCTAATGCCTCCTGCGTTTGTTCTGGGACTCTTTTATGAGACGAGAGGGAGAGATGAAAAAGCAATCGCTCGCTACAGGGAAGCCTTAAAAATTAGTTCCAATTGCGTTATCGCTCATTATTATCTGGGCAAGATTTACGACCGAAAAGGTCAAGACGAAGACGCAATTTTTCGCTATCAACAGGTGATAAAGATTAAACCCGATTATCCGGAGATACACAAGGTATATTTTAATTTAGGGAATATTTACCGTCGGAGAGGGCAACACGGTGAGGCAATCACTCACTGGGAGAAGGCAGTAGAGATTGAGCCTGTTTTTTTAGAAGTAAGGAGGATTCTTGGAGATGTTTACAAAGAAAATGGAATGTATTCACAAGCGATTATTCAATATGAAAAACTGTTAGAAATTGACCCCAAAAATTGGGATGCATGTTTTAATCTGGGAAGTATTTATATGGAGAAGGAATTATACAAAGAAGCGTCTGAACATTACAAAAAAGCAATAGAATACAACCCAAATTTCGCTCAAGCACATTACAATCTCGGACTTTTATATCTTAGATTTGAGCGATTTAATGATGCGGCTAAGGAATTTGAGAAAGTTCTGTATTTGGAACCAAGAAACATAATGGCTAAAAAAATGTATGAGTTTGCTCTTGAATCGGCAAAAAAGGGTGTTATCCCCCGAGAGTTCCACCATCCTTAATTTCTTTCCAAGATTACGAATTGTCCGAATTAGTATCATTCGAATTAGATGAACACACTTGTAGTAATTCCAACTTACAACGAAAAAGAAAATATTAAAAATCTGGTAGAAAAAATCCTTAACCTTCCGCCCCCCTCACCTTACTCCTCTCCCCCGGGGGGAGAGGGAGGGGTGAGGGAGGATATTGATGTTTTGATTGTTGACGACAATTCACCTGATGGAACAGGTGAGACTGCTGAACAGTTAGCGAAGAAATATCCGCAATTAAAAATTATTCATCGGAAAGACAAACGCAGCGAAGGACTTAGCCGAAGAGATGGTTATCACTACGCTTTAACCCATAACTACGATTACATAATTGAGATGGATGCGGATTTATCGCATAATCCGGAAGAGATACCGAATTTTCTGGAAGCAATGGGGAAGTGGGATGTGGTGATTGGTTCAAGGTTTATTAACGGGAGTAAACAGGTTGGTAGAGGTATTTTTAGAAGATTAGGTAGCCGTCTGGCAAACTTTTATATTCGTAAAATGCTGAAAATAAAAAATGTCTATGATTGTGCTTCGGGTTATCGTTGTTATAGAAGAGAAGTACTGGAAAAAATAGATTTGGATGATGTAAGTTTCACTGGTCCAGCCTCGCTGATTAAAATGCTTTTTAAATGTTACAAGTTAGGTTTCAAAATAAAAGAAATACCAATCACTTACCAAGAAAGACGATTCGGTAAATCCAAGAAAAAATCTCTCGGGTTCATTATTGAAGCACTCTGGACAGTTTTCAAATTACGATTTGCTAAGACTCTTAATGAATTTCTGTTTGAAAAAAAGGTGGTTGTATTAGACCCTGAAGTGTATTTAAGAAGAAGAGAAAGGAATTTTCTGACGAGATATAGATTTAGAAAAAGGGTGAAAGAAGTATTAAATGCAATAAAAAAGTATAAAAATATGCAAAGAATAAAACTTTTAGATATTGGTGCTGCTGACGGGACGATGTTAAGTATATTAAATTCAAAGTTGAACTTAGAGAGAGCAATTGGAATTGAACCTTCCCTTGAACTGCGTTGTGCTAAAAAAGACAATAAAATTGAAATTTTAGGAGGAGAAGGAGAGAATCTCCCGTTTAAAGAAAACGAATTTGATGTGGTTATTTTAGCTTCGGTAATTGAACATGTCCGGGAAGGTGACAGATTAGTTACTGAGAGTTACCGTGTCCTAAAAAAGAGTGGATTACTGATAATGACCGCGGTAGACCCTTTTTTTGACAAAATAGCAACCTTTTTGACTTTTAAACCAAAAGACCACATCCAAACCTATAATTTAGAAAAACTTAAAAAATTATTCATTAATACTGGATTTCAAATCAAATTAACTGAAAAGTTTGGTCCGTTGTTTTATGAACTTATAGTAGGAGAAAAATGAAGAGATTATGGGTATACTTTACTTACCTCCTGCCGATAGTTATATTTATATTTCTGTTTTCAAAAATTGGGATAACTGAAGTTGCAAGAATATTGAAAGGTGTAAGACCCGATTTGCTATTCTTGGGAATTGGAATCTCATTGTTCAGTAATCTCTTCCTTTCTACGGAAAAATGGCGTCAGATACTGAAAAGTTTGGGTTTAAAAGTTCCTTTTAAAGAACTTCTTTTCATCCAGACGGGGAGTATACCTTTGAAAGCAATTTCACCGCTGAAATCGGGTATGCTTTTCCGGGCAGTTTATCTGAATAAGACCTATAACTTTTCCCTTCTTGAAGGGACATATTCACTTTTTCTTGGTTTGTTCCTGAACTTGATTGCCGTGGTAATTTTTGTCCTGGGAGCATCTTTTCACCTGAGGACAAACCTACACCAGGTTGTCTATTTTGTCTCGCTGGGATTATTTATTTCTCTCTTACTTTTTTGGGTGTTAAGTAGAGGGAATATGAGTAAGATTGTCAGAAGTTATCTCGCTCTCTGGGATAGTAAATTTGCTATCTCGGTAAAAAATCTTTACGAATCAATATTCACCATGAATCTGAAGAAACTGGCTATTCCTTTCTTCTGTGCAGTTCTTGTTATCTTTTGTGAACTTTTGAATTTTAAAATATTAAGTAAGGCGGTAGGTTTAACCATCCCTTTTTCGCAGATTTTACTTTTTGCTTCTTTAACCATTTTAATTAGCAATTTACCAGCTACCATTCACGGTCTTGGTACAAGAGAGGCGGCAATCTGTTTACTCTTCTCCAGCTATGCTACACCCGAAAAATTATTAAGTTTAGGGCTTACTGTTTCCTTAGTGGAATATTTTTTCCCCGTGCTAATTGGATTGTTCTTCACCAAATCTTTTCTTAAAAAGTTATCTTCCCCCCTCACCCTCCCCTCTCCCTTTAAGGGAGAGGATTAAGGAGAGGGAGGAATTATTTCAGATTTCTGAGCAATAGAATGCGGATTGCTTTGATTTTTCCACCTTTTCGGCATCGTAAATTTTCGGAAAATTTAAAAGTTGTAGATGAAGAGTTTATCCTTGCTCCACCAATCATCCTTGCTTATATAGCGGCAATCCTTGAACGCGCCGGGCATAAAGTTATTTTGATTGATGCCAATGTACTAAAACTTTCTAAAGAAGAGACCTTAAGACAGGTGCTGAATTTTAAACCGGATATGTTAGGTTTTCGGATGGATACATACAATTTTCAGGAAACCTTAGAGTGGATAAAATATCTAAAAGAAAAAACAAAATTGCCGGTGATTACCGGAGGAATCAATATTACCAATTATCCTTTAGAGTCGTTTTCTCATCCTGAAATTGACTATGGAATCATTGGTGAAGCGATAGAATCTTTACCGAAATTCTTGCAGGTCTTAGAAAATGATGGTGACTTTTCTACAGTTGAGGGTCTGGTTTGGCGAAAGGACGGAGAAATCAAAATCAATCTGCCAAAAAGTAATTTAGTTGACTTTGATTCTTACCCTTTTCCGGCAAGGCATTTGTTACCTAACGAGAAATATCATTCTTTTGTTTCACAAAGAAAAAATTTTACCATTATGTTAACCAGCACCGGCTGTCCTTTTAAGTGTAAATTCTGTGTGATTGCCCGATTACCTTATCGGGAAAGGTCTCCAAAGAATGTTGTTGACGAAATTGAACAGTGTTACTACGATTTTGGCATTCGTGAAATAGATATTTTTGATGGAACATTTTTCATTAATAAAAACAGAACATTAGAAATATGTCAGGAAATACGCCGGAGAGGAATTAGGATTGAGTGGACATGTCGTTCACGTGCTGATGTCTTAAATGAAGAAGTTTTAAAGGAAGCCAGCCGTGCTGGTTGTCGGGAAATAAATCTTGGTATTGAATCCGCGGTGCCGGAAATTTTAGAAGGTATAAATAAACAAATTGAAGTTGAACAAGTCAAAAATGCGGTTAAACTGTGTAATAAGTATGGTATTCGTGTCCTTGGTTTTTTTATGTTTGGTAATCCGGGTGAAACCGAAGAAACTTTAAAAAAAACAATTGAGTTTATGTTAAGTTTGAATATTGATTTCGTGCAAATCTGTCGGACAATTGCTAAACCAAAAACTGATTTAGATGATTTTTTGATTAAAGAAACTGGGCGGGATTACTGGCATGAATTTGTTTTAGGTAAGGTGGGTGAAGAACGACTTCCTACACCTTGGACGAAATTGAACCAGAGAGAGATAGAAAAATATCTGAAATTAGCCTACTACAGTTTTTTCTTTCGTCCGCAATATATCTGGAGAAGAATTGTGCAACTTAAATCTTTTGCTGAATTCTGGAGGTATGTAAGGGTAGCCCTGCGAATGCTCTGGCATTATTTCTACTGGGATGTCCCTCACCCCAAAGTAACACGATTACGGCGATAAAGAAAAAACGATGTCAGCGATGAAGCACGGACGATTTTATCGCTGTAATCGAATGTTTTAATCGCTGTCATCATCAAGAAGTAAAATAAGTATGAAACTAAAAGATAAAGTTGAAAGCGGTTTGTCAGTATTAAAAGTTACTCTCTTTGGGAGAAGGATTCCTTTAGCGGTGCGTTTCCAGTTGACTAATCGTTGTGACCATCGCTGCCTTTACTGTAATGTCTGGAATACAAAATCTAATGAACTTTCTATCGCAGAGGTCTTTTCTCTATTAGACCAATTAAAAAAAATGGGAACGAAAACGATTTCTTTCAGTGGAGGTGAACCTTTACTTCGTGAGGATATTGGTAAGATTATTGATTATTGCAAAAATTTAGGTATTTCGCCGAGTATAAATTCACGGGGTGCACTGATTGAGAAAAAGATAAAGGAATTAAGAAATCTTGACCAAGTCAAAGTAAGTATTGATGGACCGGAAGAAATACACGATTTTCTTGCCCAGAAAAAAGGTGCATATCAACAGTCAATTAAAACTGTGGAGATGGTTCTCGGACATGGGATACAGGTTATTCTGACCACAACAATAACCAAATATAATCTTGACCATTTAGAGTTTGTTCTGGCTCTGGCAGAAAAATATAATCTTCTTACTGCTTTTCAACCCTTGAAACATCTTGCTCGTGGTGTAAAAAATATGGATAACCTTTATCCGGAAGAAGAAAAATATAAAAAGGTAATTGAAAAACTTATCCTTTTGAAGAAAAGTGGAAACAAACATATGCGAAATTCATTGATCGGACTAAAGCATATCTGGCATTGGCCAAATTACAACCGGCGACTTCCCTGTAGTGCCGGGAAAATATTCTGTATTATTGAAACTAACGGTGACCTTTACCCTTGTGACCGAATTCGCTATCCGGCTGAATTGCCAAACTGTGCGAAATTAGGGTTCCGGAAGGCATTTAAATTGCTTCCTGAGATTAACCCCGCCCCTCGTAGGGATGATTCGTCCTTCTCGTCTGACCATCGCGCAGACAGGATGAGGGGCGGGGTAAACTGTGATGGTTGCGGCTTTTGTGGGACACTGGAACTTAACTTCTTAATGTCTTTTAGATTAGGTACTCTTTCCACAATCTGGGAAGTATTCAAATAAGAATTTGACTTTTCTTGAATGAAGATATAAAATTAGTTAGTTCCTTTTGAGGAACAAAAATTTTCTTCGGTTTGTCTAATTAAGTAGAAAGTAGACAGACTGCCTTACTTGAAGTAAGGATAATTAAGAATTGAGAATTTTAAATTGGGAAGTAGAAATTTCAAGTTTTTTCTTTTTCTGCGTTCAACTAAATTCGCTTTTGTTTTATTAGTTTTAGTCCTCTTCTTTTCTCTGGTGGGAACAATTTTACCGCCTGCCCTCGGTAGAGAAATTATTTTTTCTTCCTTATGGTTTAATTTTTTATTAGTCCTTTTAACAGTTAATATTCTTTTTTGTACTCTTAGAAGGGTAAAGGCACTTCGCAGAGAACGCAGAGGGTCCGCAGAGGACGCAGTAAGTTCTCCGTGGACTCCATTCGTGTTCATTCGTGGAGTAAATTCGCGTTCATTCGTGCTATTGGGTTCAATAATTTTTCATTTTAGTTTTGTTTTACTTACTTTAGGGGTGTCCTATAACCAACTCTTTTTTTTTGAGGGAGGTATTCGTCTTACTGAAGGGGAAACTCTAAGTTGTAGTGATGAACAGAACTATGACTGGATAAAGAAGGGAAAGTTCTTTAGTCCTCAAAAACTTAAAGATTTAGGTGAACTTTATTTACATAAACTGTACCCGTCTTATTATCTTAAAGGCGATTATAAAGGTGTAGCCAATAAGATTGTACTGCGGACGCAAAACAACGAGAAAGAGGCAATTGTTTTCGTAAACAACCCTTTGAAGTATAAAAGATTTGAATTTTACCGTGATGTAGACGGTTATTCTCTTTTATTTGTTTTTCGGGATAGATGGGGTAGAGTGCTTGATGGTGCTTACGCGCCCTTAAATGCGGTTAGACGTGCGGATGGGAATTTTAATTATGTCGGTGGTTTTCCTTTTCCACCGGTGAATCCTTTTTTTTCGCTTTGGTCAGTATATTTCCCGGAAACCGGGGTGATTACCCCAAATGAGAAAGCAAAAGTTTTCTTAGAAATCAAACAACTTGGTTCAGAGATTCAAAATGAGGTAGAAAAAGAACTTTTTAAGGGTAAAGCGGGCTTAAAAGAAATGGTCCCCGTGGGTTTCTTTTTTATTTCCGTAGATGAAGTGCGTTATTGGTCAAGAATGAAAGTCATCCATCATCCGGGTTTATTTTTGATTTTTTTTAGTTTTTGGCTTGCTTTTGGCGGAATAAGTTTGAGTACCATTGCTAAAATGATTAAAAAAAGTCAATAAACAATAATTTAATAGCCTGTCGCAAAAGTCGCTCCAGACTAATAATTAAGGGCTGAGTTTTGCGAAGCCCTATAATTTAAAAAAGGAGGTGAATTAGGAGATGAAGAAAGGTAAGAATCGAACTAAAAAATTAGGGATTAGTTTTTTGGCAAACGCTACCAGCGAGAGAACAAAAAAAAGTCTTAATGAGAAAAATCACCGCATTGCAAGGGCACACATATGTTTACCCGAATGTACTCAGGATTGATGATTACGGCGATAAAAGCACCGATTACGGAGATAAAGTCATTGTTGTTCATCGCTGTAATCGTTCTTTTCAGCCAGAGGCTGATCTGCCTATGGCATGAAAAAATCACTGTAATCAATGTAACTGAACTTATGTGAAGTTACATAGAAAGAAATGAAAAAGAAAAATAATAGTGAGCGCTCTGAAGTTTGTTTACAGTTCGTCGAACTGGATTTAACAACTGAATGTAACCTGTGGTGTCGTCATTGCCGAACAAATGCGAACTTAACATATCGTAATATGACTTTCAAAACCTATACCTCCATTGTGGACCAAATTCAGGTAATGGGTGTTAACAACATTGCTTTATCCGGTGGCGAACCATTACTAAATAACCGCCTCGTTAAAATGATTGCCTATGCACGCAGTAAAGGGTTGGAAGTTCACCTGGTTACTAATTCCACGCTGATTACTGAGAAACACGCCCGTGTATTTAAAAACTTACATTTTTTGCACCCCCAAGGGAAACTCCGTATAGTAACAAGTCTTGATGGTTTGGAGGAAACACACGACAATCTAAGGGGTTGCAAAGGGGCATTTCATTTGTGTCTTTCTGGGGTCAAGCATTGTATTAATCAAGGACTTGAAGTAGATGTAATCACGACTCTGCGGCCCGATAACATTAACGAGATAGCGTCGTTGGCAGACATGGCAGAAAATCTCGGGTGCAATGTCTTTAAAGTGCGCCCAATTATCCCTTTAGGACGGGCTCGGTCTAATCCATCTTTGTCAATCAACACAGAGATGTATTTTATGGCATTGAGCCGCCTTGTGAAAATTAAATATAAGAAAAAAGGTTCATTAGTAGTAGAGTCGAGCGATCCTTTATGGCTCTTAGCTGATAGAAAGTTGTTGGAGGGTCTAGAAAATTCTTATGAAATAGAAAATGGTTCAGTAATGGGTGGATGTTCTGCGGGAATTTATAGTTTGTATATTTCCGCTGAGGGATGGGTGTTCCCTTGCGCTTATGTTCCTTGTAAACTCGGGCATATTAGGGATAAACCATTAGCCGAAATTTGGGTGGATTCTCCATTCTTAAAACCTCTTCGTAACCGCAATTATCTACAAGGAAGATGTGGTAAATGCAAATACAGGTTCGTCTGTGGAGGATGTAGAGGCAGGGCATTAGCTATATCCGGCAACCTAATGTCCGAGGACCCATTATGTGAAAAGGTTGGTGAGAAAATCTAAGCGGTCCCAAAATAACCTATGGCAAGAATTGCTTTTTGTCAGAATTACGCCCATGAATATTTAGGATTGATGTATTTGTCCGCAGCGTTAAAAAAAGAAGGACACGAAGTGGATGTTTTTCTTTATCGTGGGCAAGGGAAAAAGAATTTTCTCTCAGAATTAAGCAGATTTAAACCTGATTTAATTGGTTTTTATTGTATAACCGGTAATTTTAACTGGGCACGAGAGTTTGCATTTTTAGTGAAAGAGGTATTACCGGTTCTGACAATTTTCGGTGGTCCGCATCCAACTATTTGTCCAGAAATTATTAATCAACCCTCAATAGACATAGTATGCCGCGGTGAAGGTGAATTGACTCTCTGTGAACTGGCAAAAAAATTAGACAAAAAAGAAGATTTTTCCGCTCTTTCGGGACTATGGGTAAAAATTGGCAATAAAGTTTTTAAAAATGATATGCATCCCTTGATTGAAGATTTAGATAATCTCCCTTTCCCGGACCGAGATTTATATCCAAAGAAGTATCCTTTTTTGGAGAGAAGTCAGAAATTCTTTTTAGCTGGTAGAGGTTGTCCTTTTGAGTGTTCATTTTGTGTTCACTCTGCGGTAAGGAAACTTTACCAAGGGGAAGGTCAGTATGTTCGCTTTAGACAACCGAGTAAAGTTATAGATGAAATTGAATTTGTGAAGAACAATTATTTTACCCGGACTGTATATATGCGGGACGATACATTCATTTTAAATCAAAATTTTATCCATAATTTTGCCCATGAATACCACCAGCGAGTAGCGTTACCTCTGATTTGTCTTGTGCGTGCAGATTTGCTTAATGAAGGGGTGGTGCGAAATCTTTATTTTGCCGGTTGTCGGAAAGTGTTTATGGGAGTGGAGACTGGTTCCGAGGAAAGGCGTGAAAGGATACTAAAGAAAAAAATTACTAATCAACAGATTTATCAGGCTGCCTCTTTACTAAAGAAATATAAAATAAAATTCCGTGCTTACAATATGTTAGGTCTGCCTGAGGAAACTCTTAACGATGCTTGGGAGACAGTAAAAATAAACAATGAGATTAAACCTGACTACCCTTACTGTTTTCTTTTCTTTCCTTACCCGGGTACGGTTCTTGGTGAATATGCGAAAACAAAGGGTTTGGTTGAGACAGAAAGTCTGTTAAATGAACCTTCTTATTTGATAAGGAGTCTTGTTTCTTCCCCGGTTAAACACGAGTTGGAGAACCTGCAGAAACTATTTTTCTATGCAGTAAAATTTCCCTGGCTCTCCTCACTAATTAAAGGGTTAATTAAAATAAGAAGAAACATATTTTTTGATTTGGCATTTGTGATTAGTTATACTTGGTGTACTGCCCAAAGCGAAAATTTAAGAGTCAAAGAGTTGTTCGCTTTTAGTGGTCGCCTGCTTAATTATTTCCTTAGTTTTCAGAAAAACAATAAATGAAATGGAAGATGAATTAAGTTTTGAAGAAGTAGCCGAGAAATATGCGGATTTTCCGCGGACAATTATGCGTAAGATTGATACTGCTTTGCGTGGTATTGTTCTCACCGAGAGAGCATTAGAAAGAGCGAAGGAGGAAGGTGCTTTCTATGGTGCTTCGTCTGGAAAAACTTCTCACCCCCGCATTTGCGGGGGAATCTCCGATAAGTCGGGATTTCTTTGCGGTGCAGTATTCAGAGATGGAACCTGGCTTTTAGGTCTGGAAACTTTCTTACAATCCTTACCCTCAAAAATTATACGAAAGGGCTCACCTTACATTCTTGATGTGATAGATGGGGAACTTTGGCTCTTAGACGGCGAGGTGCCGTTGGAAGAAGTTCATTTAGTGCCTATCCCTAGATACTATGGTAAAAAAACCAGCCGGGGAATACCAATGTCAGAGGTGGTAACTTCTCGGTTTCCTAACTCCTTAGCGATTACTGTTTTGCACTGTTATTATGATGCATCCCGTAAAGATATTCTACGGGATGAGAAAGAAAAAATTCCTTCCTCTTCGGAAGGTGCCGATGAGGCACCTCCTTGTAAATTCTGTTTCTATGCTACACCTTATTTCCGGCGTAAAGACGAAAAGTCTCGTAGAGACCTCGTCTCTTTACGAGAAGAAAATTACACACGGGAAAACTTGGAAGACCTTTATGAAACAATAAATGAAGCATTGGAAGAAGAAGGGCGGTGGAAAAGTATCTACTTAGTTGGTGGCTCTGACCCGCGAGGAAATTTACCTTACGAAAAGGAAGTGGAAGAATGTCTTAAGATATTAAAGACACTACAGAAGTGCTTTGGCTCCGCCTTTGGCGGAGAGAAAATTCCTGTCCGAGCGATTGCTAGTGCTTTTCCTAAGGAACAACTGCTCTGCTTGAAAGAAGCCGGACTAACCGCATATAACGCCCATATTGAAGTCTGGGATGAAAAACTTTTTCCATGGGTCTGTCCGGGGAAAGCAAAATATTTTGGAAGACAATACTGGATAGATTGTATCCTCTCGGCGGTAGAGATATTTGGTCAGGGGAATGTATCCACGCAAATCGTTGCCGGTGTAGAATTAGCCCAACCTTACGGATTTAAGAATACGGAGGAGGCACTCGCCTCCAATTTGGAATGTGCAGAATTTTTCGCCCGTTATGGTGTCCTTACAAATTTCTGTATCCTCTTACTTGGTGAGGGTAGTGTATTTTATCAAGAAAAACAAAAACTACCACCCTTGGAATATTGTGTCCGGTTGGCTAAGGGCTTCAATGAGATTAGAAAAAAGCATAAGTTAAATGCGGGTTTTCAGGATTACCGGCGCTGGTCAAATTTTCCAGATATGGATTTAACACGGGTTAACTATAACTGTATCACGAATGACTCGAATGATAGCGAATTTGGCCAATAAGTAGTCGGCCCTTAAGGGCCGACTACGGGTTTTCTCTAATCTGTGTAATCCTGTTTCAAAATCCTTGCCCCGTTAGAAATAAAAGATTTTCTAACGGGGTGAATGTAATCAAATACAAATGTATGAATTAAGTTTTGAAGAGGTAGCCAAGAAATATCCGGATTTTCCGCGGACAATTATGCGTAAAATTGATACTGCATTACGTGGTATTATTTTCACCGAGAAAGCATTAGAAAGAGCAAAAGAGGAAGGTGCTTTCTATGATGCTTCGGCTGACTTCGCCTGCCTGCCGACGAGGCAGAGTGAAAAGAGCCCACTGCCGGTGGTTGCGGAACCACTGCCGGTGGTTGCGGAACCACTGCCGGTGGTTGGTGGAGTGTTCTTCCGGGATGGGACATATGTTTTAGGTCTTGAATCCGTAACTCGTGGTTTCCATTCACCATCCGCTACTTTAGTGAGAAGCGGGGAACCCTATCTTCTTGATTTGGTTAACGGTAAACTCTGGCTTTTAGATGGTGAACCCCGCCCCTTTCGTCAGAATAATATGGCAGATGCGGAAAAACTTTCGTGTTATTCGTTATCAACTCAACGAAAGAGGCGGGGCGAGCCGGTGGAAGAGGTTTATTTTGCTCCTGTTCCTCGTTATTTTGGTAAGAAAACCAGCCGGGGAACACCGATGATAAAAATGATTAGTTCAAGGGCACCTAACCGTATATCCATCAATATCTCCTCGGGTTATTGCCATTTTTTTAAAGAGAAATTACCTTGTAAATATTGTAATGTTATTCCTTGGTCTATAGAGAAAGGACTTCCTACGCTGCTAAATTTGGAAGATCTTTATGAAACAGTCAATGAAGCATTAGGAGAAGAAGGGGGGTTCACAAGTATCCACTTAACCGGTGGTTCTGACCCGCGTGGGAATGCACCCCCACTGCTTCGCTTTGCGAAGCAAAGCGGTGGGGATAAACCTTATGAAAATGAAGTGAACGAGTATATTAAAGTATTAAAAACACTTGAGAGGTGCTTCGGGAGAGAGAAAATCCCTGCAGTGAACCGCAATGGTTCACTGCCTGTTCAAGCGATTGCCAGCGCTTTTCCTAAAAAACAACTAATCCGACTTAAAGAAGCTGGACTAACTGCATATAGGTCAAATCTTGAAGTCTGGGATGAGAAGCTTTTTCAACGGATTTGTCCGGGAAAAGCAAAATATTTTGGCAGACAGTACTGGATAGAGAGTATCCTTCAAGCGGTAGAAATCTTTGGTCGGGGAAATGTCTCCACCCAGTTAGTTGCCGGGGCAGAACTGGCAAAACCCTATGGGTTTAAAACAATTGATGAAGCAATTGCCTCAGATTTAGAATGTGCAGAATTTTTTGCTCGTCACGGAATATATACGACTTTTTGTATCCTCTGGGTTGACCGGGGCAGTGTGTTTTATAGAGAAAAACAAGAACTACCTCCTCTGGAATATTTCGTCAGATTGGCTAAAGGAGTCAATGAAATCAGGAGAAAGTATAAGTTGAGTTCAGATTTTAACGATTACCGTCGTGATGGATTCCACCCGGATATGGATTTAGCGAGGCTTGCCCCGTAGATGAAAATCTTTACGGGGCTTGACTACAATGTTTAAGTTGCCGAAGGAAGTTGCGGATTTGATTAACGACCCAGAATCAATTAAAATTGTTGCTACTACTGACGAGAAGGGTAATCCCCATTGTGCGGTTAAAGATTTTTTTACTCTGTTTGAGGATGGGAATCTGGCATTTGCTGAGGAATTTGAGGGTTCACAAACCAATGTAAATTTAGTGAGAGCAATCTGGTTTGATAAAAATGTAGAGTTAACTGTCCGGGGTAAAGATGGAACAACTTTCCAGATTAAAGGGAAACCCTGTAAGTATGTTTATATTGGAGAGTTATTTAAGAAATTTTATCTTGCGGCGAGGGAGAAATGGGGTCCGGATTCGGAACTTGCTGGAGTATGGGTGATTACGCCGCAAGAAGTTAAGAATGAGACCTATGAAGTAAGAAAAAAAGAAGAAGACGAAAAACATCCTTTCTTCAGACATCTTGACCGTGCCTCAGTAAGAAAAACAAAGAGTGTTTTTTTGGGAGGAAAAGATGAAAACTGACCTTACTTTTTTCTGGTTTGCTACAATTCTTTATGGGTTAAGTGCTTTTTTCTACATTTTGAATCTTCTTTTCAAGAAAGAAGGATTTATTCGTTCAGGAATAATTCTTACCTGGGTAGGTTTTCTTACCCATACGTTTTCTCTGTTTTGGTACTGGATGGAATTGGGAGGAGAAACATCGACTCTCTATACTTATACAATACTTAGTAGAGTCAGTGGCACTACCTGGATGGGAGTACTTGTTTTTTTGCTTGCTCAGTTGTTTACTAAAGCGATACGACCTGCTGGCTTGCTAATTATGCCAATTACTCTTCTCTTGCTAATTTGGGCGGGCTTTTCCGGTAAAGAGGTTGGAACGTTTCCAACAATGCTCGCAACTTGGTGGTTTTGGGTTCATATTAGTAGTGGGGGGCTTGCTTATGGATTTGTCTTAATTGCTGGTGCAACCGCACTGCTTTATTTACTTAAAGAGTGTGAGGTCAGTTCAACTGAACCACTAACCACTCAACCACTAAGCACTTATTTTGCTCAGTTCCCCGAACTAAAAGTATTAGACAATTTGAATTATCGTTTTCTTGCTCTTGGGTTCATTATGTTGACCATAATGATTATTTCTGGTTCTCTTTGGGCAAATCAAGTCCACGGTCGTTATTGGGGTTGGGATCCAATAGAAGTTCAGTCATTGATCAGTTGGCTTATTTGTGCTATCTGGTTACATTTGCGGTTAACTTTTGGTTGGCGAGGAAGAAAACTCGCCTGGTATTCTCTATTTGCTTTAATCGTGATTGGTATTAACCTATCTGGTATACCCTTTATTGAAAAAGCTTTTCATTCTGGTTTTCGTATCCAACACCAAAAATGAAGTAAAGAAATGAAAAATGAAAAAAATTTTTAGAATTTTTGCGCACACCCATAGTTCGGTTACCAAGTTCTGGATAGCTACAGTGTTTGTTGTATATTGGTTAAATTGGTTATCTCTGAAAAATGCGGAATTAGAACCTCTTGCAAACAGTTTAAAAAAAGAATTTTTTTATCTCGGGCTTATTTGTATCCTGGTTTATGAATTTGCTGGCTTTGGGAATGCTATATCTCTGCGTTCAACAATGAAAAAGGAAGGAAATTCGTGGATACCGCCAGCGATGAGTCCACTACGAAAAAAGTTAAAGATGTTAACAATCACCTATTTGCTTATTCTTTTTCTTTTTGGTGGTAGAATTTATTGGCAGTTGAGAACCATCCCGGGACTAAAAATGATAGAACTTTTTTTACTTCTAATTATTTCCTGGGCAGTAGCGGTTTTTCTCTTTGGGCTAATAGAACATTCACTTTTGACCAATGTAGATAACCTCATTAAGCAAGACGCTCAAAAATATAGAAAAATATGGTTTAAGACAGTCAGGGTAATGCATATCGTTCTTTTCTCTATCCTTGGTGCTGGAATTTACTGGCAATATACACTTGCCTTTAAATAAATAAGATGAAGATTTCTTTAATTGACCCTCCGGTTCCTTTCGGGAGACCTCCAAAAGCACCTTTATTTTTAGAATATCTGGGTGCGCTGACAGGGAGAGTAGCGCCTGATGCGGAGATTGAATTTTTTGACCCGCAATTTTATCCTTTTTCAGTAGAAAAAATTGATGCGGACTTGGTGGGTATCTGCGGCAGTCGGATTGTTACTCTGCCTTGGGTTTATCGGGTTGCCGATGCTTTAAGAAAAAGGGGTATACGTGTTGTTTTAGGTGGATTTAATCCGACCGCTTTACCTGAGGAAGCGAAAACACATGCGGATGCGGTAGTTCTTGGTGAAGCCGAATCGGTCTGGGGCGAAGTTCTACTGGATGCGAAAAAAGGTAAATTAAAACCTTTTTATCAGGGCGAACCTCTTCCTTTAGAGAATTTACCTTTACCTATACGACTTAATGGCTATAAATTTCACTCTATTTTTACTGCTCGTGGATGCCCTTATCAGTGTCCTTTTTGTGCGCTTACCTGGTTTTACGGGAAAACAATTCGTTACCGACCGATAGATGAAGTAGTGAAAGAAGTTGATGCCTTACCGGGAAATTTTTATTGGAATAATGATGGTAATATCTGGGCAAGTAATCTTCAGCGGGCAATAGACCTTTTCACTGCCCTTAAAGGTTCAAAAAAAAATTGGCTCGGTTACGGTGACCTGAGAGCGGTACAGACACCCGTAGGAGATAAACTGCTTAAATCCGCACGGGAGAGTGGCTTGATTTCACTCTGGTTAGGTTGTGATGAAAAATTTACTCCGGAGATAGAGAAAGACAAGGTCGCTTACGCTCCAAAGCTTCAGCGACGGAGCGAGGAAGCAATTAAGAAAATAAAGGACCAAGGTATTGATATAATTCTTGCCGCTATTCTCGGGAAAAGAACCGATAATTCAGAAAATTTTGAAAAAGTAGTAGAACTCTCTGAGCGTTTAGGTGTTATTATTCATCCTTTTCTTTTAGTCCCTTATCCAGGGACAACACTTTACCAGGAATACGAACCCTTTTTGTATCATAAAAATTGGGAATTCTATAATGGTAGTTATGCTCTTTTTGAACATCCGCAACTGAGTGCTCGGGAACGGGAAGAAAAATTTTTTACTACCGCTTTCAAATTACTCAGTTTAAAAAGAATCTTTAAACATATCTTTGAAATACCTTTTTCGGTTTTTCCGAATACGCATTTAACTTTTTTGATGCGTGAGTTACCAGTCCGGCGGGGAATGAAAATAGCCTATCAAAGGTGGCAAAATGAACGAACCAAAAAAGAAAACTGTTTTAGTAGTGCTTAATAATTTTGTCCACGATACGGCTACGGGTCTGTGGATTGCCTGTTTTCTTTTAGGATTTGAGATAAACCGGCGCTGGTCAAGTAATTTTGACCTTATACCAGAGATAGAAAAATTTCTATTTACTACCTCCCTAATTGCTCTTTTAATAATTGGTTTAACCGGAATTGTCAGGCGGAAAACTTACACCAGTTATCTTTACGGGGTAGAAATTGAAGCAAAAAGAAAAGTTGCCATTGTTGTTAAACATATTTTCTTTGGTTTTTTCACCTTAGTTGGGACATGGCTTCTTTATTGTTGGGCATACCTTAGATAAAATTCAAAATTCTGCCTTCCATAGTATTACGGCAGACGGGCAAAATTCAAATTGTAGTTGCCGAGCTTGCTCGGCTATCAGAGCAATTTAATGGCAAAGCAAGCTTTGCAACTACAAGAGGGTCTGTGCTATGTTTAGAAAAATTAAGAAAATACTCTTTATTACACCGCCGTATCATTGTGGTGTTTTAGAATCAGCCGGGCAATGGTTACCGCTGAACTTTGTTTATCTGGCGGGTAGTTTAAAAAAGGTTGGGTATCAAGTAGAAATCTATGATGCGATGGTAAAATTTCATAGTTACCCGGAGATTCAAAAATATTTGGAGAACTCTTCAGCCGATATCGTTGCTACTACTGCCTATACAGCAATGATTAACGATGCACTGAAAGTACTTAAATTAGCGAAAGAAATTAACCCCTCAGTAATTACTTTGTTAGGTGGGATACATCCTACTTTCTGTTGGGAAGAAATCTTTAAAGAAAGTCATACCTTTGTAGATTTTGTTATTTGTGGTGAAGGGGAAGAGACAATTGTTGAACTGTTAGATTGTCTCTCGGCAAATGATGACCCTTCAAAAGTTGTGGGTATTGCCTTCTGGCGGGATGGCAAAATTATCATTACCCCGGCACGTCCGTTTATTCCTGATTTAGATTCTTTACCAATGGCCTGGGATTTAGTTGAGTGGAAAGATTATACTTTCCGTACTAAACCGGGTTCTATTCTAACAATAGTTAATTCTTCGCGGGGTTGCACCCAGGGATGCACTTTCTGTTCACAACGACTTTTCTGGAAACAATCTTGGCGGGCGCGTCGTCCGGAGAAATTTGTTGCTGAGTTAGAATATTTAAATAAAAAATACGATGTAGATGTAGCAATGCTTTCTGATGAAGTGCCGACCCTTGACCGTTCCCGCTGGGAAAGAATACTTGATTTACTGATTGAGAAAAGAAAAAGCGGGGTAATCACCCCGGAACTTTTGATGGAGACACGAGTTGATGATATTCTCCGTGATAAAGATATACTTTGGAAATATAAAGAAGCAGGGGTTCTCCATATTTATGTAGGGGTAGAGTCAGCCAGTCAGGAGACGCTTGACCGGTTTCATAAAAATCTAAAGATAGAACAATCAGCACAGGCAATTGAGTTGATCAATGAGCAGGGAATTATCTCGGAGACTTCTTTTGTTTTAGGTATGCCTGAGGATACACCCGAATCAATTAGAAAAACAGTAGAATTAGCACAATATTATAATCCAGATATGGCCTTCTTCTTAGCGATTGCACCCTGGCCTTACTCAGAAATATATCCTGAACTTAAACCATACATTCAAGTATTTGATTATAGTAAATATAACTTAGTTAATCCGGTAGTAAAACCGAAACAGATGACTCTGGAGGAACTTAACCGTGAACTGCTGAATGCTTTCCGCAGTTTTTATATGAAGAAATTTTTCCAACTTGACCAAATGAGCAAATTTAAAAAAGATTACCTTCTTGCAGTGGCAAAACTATTTGTCGAACATTCCTATCTTGCTGAAGAGATGAAAAATATAAGTGGGAAGATACCGGAAGAAGTGCGAAGTAAATTGAAAATTTAAAATGCAAAAATCAAAATTTATAAGATGAAAAAAATTGTTTTAGCGAATTTATTCATTTTTATTTTTTATTCGGACTGAATTAGGAAAAATGAGGAAATGAAAAATTATTGGCTCGCAGTTATTGGTTTATTTATTTTCATTTTTCTTTTTTGCATAACTAAAGTTGCTGACCCGGATATTGGGTGGTGGATAAAGAGCGGAGAGTACATTTTCACTCAGAGAAACATCCCCCTCAAAGATATTTTTACCTATACTGTGCCCGAAAGAGTATGGGTCATTCAAGGGTGGTTAGCAACGGTTTTTTTCTATTTGATTTATTCAGTGACTGGTATTGAGGGTTTAACAATTTTTAAAGCGTTATTGATTGTCTTAACCTTCATGGTCTTGCTGAAATTAATGTTGAGAAAGAAAATGTCTTATCCCTTATCTATCTTACTGTTGACACTGGCAGTTTTATTAGCTCGGCACCGGTTTATATTTGCCTCTCGTCCGCTAATCTTTAAATATCCATTTATGGTTTTGTTTCTTTATCTTCTCTCTGATTATGTTGAAAATGTTGAAGAACCGAGTAAAAGTAAGAAAAGACTTCTTTTACTTTTACCAGTATTGATGCTGTTCTGGACTAATCTCCATGGTAGTTTTTATGCCGGATATATAATTATTTGTGCTTTTATCGGAGGAGAATTTGTTAAAAACTTAGTTTTGCATCGGAAAATAATTGACAGAAAACTGGGTTTTCTTTTGTTTGTTCTATTATTGACTGTGGTTGTTTCTCTGGTTAATCCTTATGGTTTATATTTACATCAATGGAATGTTGAACTTTTTACCAAAACTAGCTTACTGCGAACGATTGTAAATGAAGAATTTCTGCCACCAAGTATAACTGATTATCCCCTTTTTTGGTTTTCTCTTATTCTTATCAGTGTTTCTTTTCTCTTCACTTTGAGAAAGTTTAATCGAACAACTTTTTTTCTCTTTTTACCGTTTGCCTATTTAGCGGTTAAAGGTGTACGCTATATTGGACTGTTTGCTGTAACTTCTGCTCCTGTGTTGGGAGAAAATCTTAACTTACTTTTCCGCTCGGAGAGAATCAGGAGATTATCAGCTAAAATTCAACCTTTCATAATTGACCGAACGTATTGGATTAGAATATTTACAAATATTCTTTTGCTATTATTGATGGTTTACTTATTTTTCTTTATCTTTAGTCCGCGAAGAGAATTCAAGTGGGGTTTAGGGATTCAACGAGGATATACTCCTGACGGAGCAATAGAGTTTGTGGAAAAAAATGGAATCAGCGGGAACTTGTATAATTCAGAAGAGTTTGGTGGATATATTATTTGGAGATGGTATCCACAGAGGAAAATATTTATCCTTGGCGATAATCTGCTCTGTGAAGATATCCGTGCTCAAGTTTATCAAAATGATATTACCGGTGTAGAAACCCTTTTTGAGAAATATAAAGTAAATTATATACTAAAAAGTTATCAAACTCCTCCTTTAGAGGGGTATTACCTTTCCCGAGGTAATTGGAAATTAGTGTATTGGGATAATATTGCTTTGGTTTATCTCCGTGATAATAAAGCGAATAAGGAAATTATCAAAAAATATGTCTACAAGTATGTTGACCCTTTAAGTTTTGATTTTTCTTTTGCGCAAACACTTGCACGCCACAATTTTGCTCAAAAAGCAATAGAGGAACTCCAAAGAAATATCGCTGAAAATCCGAATAATTTTAAGGCGTACTTATTTTTAGGTTATCTTTATGAAAGTTTGAATCGTAGCGAAGAGGCACTCTTAGCCTATCTAAAAGTTAAACAACTCCAACCGTTTGCAAGTTATATTCATTACCAACTTGGATTATATTTAGGTAAACTTTATCTGGAAAAAAATCCCCATCAAGCGATTAAAGAACTCTCCTTACAGAGAAAATATTTATCTAAAAATGCCGAACTTGAATTTTATTTAGGCACAGCATATTACTTTTTAGGTAATTATAAAATGGCAATGAAAAAATTTAACTCTTCGTTAAAACTTAATCCGCAACAGGCAGTTGTGAATAGTAACTTAGGTTTTCTTTACTTTGATTTAGCGCGTTACCGGGAAGCGATTGAAAAATTTGAAAAAGCAATTGCAATTGACCCGAACTATCCTGACCCTTATTATGGTTTAGCCATAGTTTATGAGAAATTAGTAGAAAAAGAAGAAGCAATAAAATCTTGGGAAAAATATCTTACTTTAAGTAAAGACCCGCGTTGGATTGCTACTGCTAAAGAACACCTTGAGAAACTACAAACGCAGAAGACGCAGAAATAACACCACCACAAGACCACGCAAAATTTTTACAAAAAAATAACCCCGACGAAAAAGTCGGGGTTTCTAAATCTGTGTAATCCGGTTTTTAATCTGTGTAATCTGTGCTATTAAAATTTAGTCAAGAAAGAAATCCGATGTGTATTTCCTAAATCGCCATAGGGTACAAAAGCGTAATCAATACCGATATCACCTAACCTGAATCCAAAACCTGCACCCAGACCATAGAATTTGCCTAAAACATCATCCCGTGGTGCAAATTTAAGATTAGAAGTTAAGAAATGAGTTAGATAACCTGCCCGAAGAGCAAAAATTTTAAATGGCCAGTATTCCGTGCCAAGGGAAATATTGGTTCTTTCTTCAATTGGTTGCCAACGTATATCACAAGCCAAATTTAATCCATAATAAGTGTAGGCAATCCCTGCAGTTAAGACCAATGGTAAAGAGAATGGTTCTTCAATAAATTTCATCTTCGGTCCAAGATTCTGCACGGTAAACCCAAGGTTTAAATTCTTTATCCCGGTATGGTATAAAGCACCGAAATCAAAAGCAATACCCTGCGCTTTCTCAATTTCTATTTTTTCATGGATATATTTCAAACTAACTCCGAGGTTCAACCTCCTGCTTACTTTCTGCGCATAGGAGACTATTCCCGCCGCATCGTGTGCGGTATAAGGGTTAGTTTTATTTCGGTATTCATCACGACCTTCAAATTCACCCATATTGAAATAAATCAACCCACCACCAATTGCTCCCGGAAAAGAATTCTTGATTAGCCCTTTCTTAAGCGGATGGATGTAAGCAAGAAAATCGTATTTGAAATCAACAATCCATTCGTTATGCATTGCCCCGAATTCTCTTTTGTTCAGTTGGGCTAGCCCGGCAGGATTCCAATAGATTGCATTGACATCATTAGCTAAAGCAACATTTGCTCCGCCCATACCAATTTGTCTTGCTCCCACACCAATTTTGAGGAAGGCACAACCAGTTTCACCCCAGCCAGCATATATTTTTGGAACAAAGAGCGATAAGCTAAGAGCAAAAAGCAGAAAGCAGAGAATGAAGAGCATAGAGGACAAGGGTAAATGAAGGTAATTACCTTGGAAAGTAGTATCTTTCCGGTGGGTTATTAGCAACCCCTTAATGCAACTGGTCAACTGGTAGCGGTTATTTAACCGCTGGGTGAGGAATGGGTTGCTTCTTTGGTTCATTTTTTTACCTCTTGAGGTGCTCATCTCTTGCTCTTCATTCATGGTATCACAGTAGCATTTGTGATACCATCACTGCTCTCTGTGAACTACTTTATCACGGCAAACTTAGAGAGCACTTTTATCTCCGGGTAGCCGACCTTCGTCGCTCTTATATGAGCGACATATACTCCGGAAGCAATATCGGAAATATCCCAGGGATACTCATACGCCCATTCAAATTTTTTCTCTTTAGGAATATCTCCCCATTCATACCAGAGATAACCGCTGTTACTTTTTCTTTGCTTTCCATCAATTTCTACTGAATGAACGGGTTCGGCAGCAACATTATAAATTTTTATTTCTACTTTATCGGCAATACCGCATTCCAAATGGATAACTGGTTTTTTCCCTCTTTTTGCCGGATTAGGAAAGACATAATAATCACGCAGATAAAATGTCGGGTCAGGTTCTTTAACTGCCTGCGCTCCTGCCGGACGAGTGATAATTCTTGGTTTTTCTGCATCTTTCAGATTATAAATTTCAATCCGTCCGTTTTCCAGATTAGTTACTAAAAGCCGACGGAAACAGTCAACTACGGCATCTACTGGTGTTTTCAATTCACCGAAGTTAGTTCCTAAATTGCCAATAAAAGGATTACCCGGGAAAGGTTTACCTTCGGGGTAATCACCTCTCACGTCAAAAACCTGGATCTTTGCCCAGGTGGAATCCACACCGAAAAGATAACCGCGCGGGTCAAATGTTAACCCTTGGACATTCAAAAATCCGCCAATTATAAGACCGGATGGGGTAGTGTCACTTCCCAGAGGTTGTTGCGCAAAGGAGGTTGTCTTTGTGCGGTCAAGATCAAAAACTTGTATTGTTGTTCCGCGTTTATTAGCGATGTAAATTTTTTCCTTACCTGGTATTTCTTCATCAATAATAATTCCGGTCGGAGAGATTAAACTATCGCTACCAAAAGTATAAAATTGCTCACTGGAGAAATCATATACTTTAACCAAATTTGCCCGGTCGTCAGTAACATAAATTCGGCTACCATCTTTAAGTATGGCAAGGTCATTTGGGCGAGTATATTCACCAAGAGTACCAATTTTTTCACCTTGCTCATTATAAATAAAGACAGTTTTTTCTCTCTGGTCAACAATATAAATTTTTTCTCCATATTGACTTACAGTGATACCTGAAGGCAGAGGTAAACCGGCAATCACCAATTTTATTTCCCCAAGTGGATTGTAAACGACAACTTTCCCCTCCCGAGCATCAGTAACATAAATATTTCCTAAATCGTCAGTAGTAATCCTTGCCGGAGCAGAAATTCCATTGTTGATTTGTGTTGAATATTGAGCAATTACTACTGAAATAGCCGTAGTGCTTTGTTCTACACCACCTTGGCCGTCTTCTACTTTCACTGTGACCACTACATCACCAGCCCAGCAGGGTGCTTGGTAGAGGGCAGTTTCTTTGTTTCCAATGATTGTTCCGGTGGTAGCAGTCCAGGTATAAGTAAGAGTATCTCCGTCTAAGTCGTAAGCAACGACCGTAAGCGTAGTTGAGGAACTGTAATAAATAACTGGTAGGTTAGCGGTAAGAGTAGTAATTACCGGGGATTGATTTGCCTTTATTGTAAGTGGGAAGGAAAAACCCACCAGAAAAGTGAGCACGCATAAAACTACTACCCTTTTATCCTTAAGGTAATTACCTCTCATTTTATCCTCACCCCGTTAGAAGTAGCACATCGTGCTGCGATACTTCTAACGGGGTTCACCCAATATTAAGTATATACAAATATTTAGAATTTGTCAAGGAAAAAACTAAGTAATTTTTTTCACATTAGACAAGTATTTTCTCTTTTTAAGGGTTACTAAATATTCTAATTATTCAATTTTTTTTTATAATTATTTTGTTTAAATTTATCTACTTGTTCTCTTTTTTTCAAATTTATAGCCTATCGCAAAAGTCACTCCCGGCTAATGATTACACAGATTTTGGAAAGATTACACAGATTTTGTCGTCGGGGTTTTAATCTGCGTAATCGGTATTTTTTAACCCAGCCCGCCGAGGCGGACTGCCCAAAGGGCCGATTGATTAAATCTCTGTGAGATTTAATCATGCTATCGGGGTAATCCTATGGATAATCAGTGTAATCAAGGGCGAAGTTTTGCAAAGCCCTACAAATTTAATCATGTAAAAAAAATCCCTTTGTGATAAAAATCACTTAATTTTTTTCTTGACCCCGCGCCTTTTTCTGAGTATAATTTTTCTAGTGTTTAACTCTAAAGGATACTCTTTAGTTTAGAGTGCTCTCTTTTAAATTGGAGCATGCATAAAAGGTGCGGGGTTGACCCCGCCCCCTGTTTAGGTATCTAGCAACTTTTTCTGATCAGTCAGATACATCTTGTAATAGTGTGGGTTTAACTAAAGTGTAGTAAACCCTACTCTCCGCCCATTTAGTTAGTGGGAGTAATCCAAACTGACCATATGTAACAGGTGCGGGGTTGACAAGTTTATCTGCTCTTTTTTACAATTATAAGACAATGAAAAGGTTGTTTTTGTTCCTCACTTTTCTCACTTTATTTTTCTTGAAGGTATTTACCTTCTCTTCTCTACTAACTGCTGAAGATAAATTTTACTCTCAATATGCAAAAGATTACGAAAATTTTCAACAAAAAAAATATCTTCATTCCCCGGTTAAAGAAAAAAATTGTTCTGCTTGTCATATTTCAATTAAAGAAAAGAAAAAATTTCCTGCTCAAGGTAGCCAGTTATGTTTCACCTGCCATAAAGATTTAGCCAAAAAAATTAAAGAGGAGGCAATCACCTCCAAAGTTCATTCTTTACTTAAAGATGGTGAATGTTCAATCTGTCATGAAGTACATTCAGCAAACAATCTTTATTTGCTTAACGATACCGGTAAAGATTGTGCTACCTGTCATGAACCAAAAGATTACAAAAAAGCACATTTTGGTATTCTCTTAAAAAAAGGAACCTGTAATTCTTGTCATCAGGCACATTATTCAACTAAAGGTAAACTGCTCATTGAGACCGGACATCCAATGTTTTTAGAAGGAGGTTGTGATGCTTGTCATCTCCCTTCCACTCCTGAGGGCAAATCACAACTCAGTGCAAGAGATGAAAAACTGTGTTACAGTTGTCATGCGGACATTCAAGAATTAGAAAAAAAGAAAGTTGTGCATCTCGTCCTTAAAGATTGCACATTTTGTCATTCAGCACATGTAGCTAAAGAAAAAAAATTGTTACTGAAAAAAATGAATACTCTTTGTTATGATTGTCATCTTCTTGATGTTTTCCGAGAGCATCCTCTCCCTAAGCATCCTGTAGAAAGAAAAAATTTTAATTGTTTAAGTTGTCATAATGCTCATGCAAGCGATAATAAAAAGATGCTTAATGATACCGGTAAAGATTGTACTAACTGCCATAATCCGAAAGAGAAAAAAATTCTTCAGGCACATTCCGAAATTATTGTAGGTAAAAATAGTTGTCCAAAATGTCATACTAAAGTTCAAGTAGCAAGTATGCATCCCGATTTTGCTAAAAATAACTGTCTTGCTTGTCATTCAAAAAATCCCAAAGAAGGCAAAGTTGAACTGATTAAACCGGGTAAGGAACTTTGTTATCTCTGTCATTCGGGGATAAAGAGTGATTTAGAAAAAAAGTATCCGCACGGTATTGTTAAAGATGGTGAATGTTCAGTGTGTCATGAAGTGCATTCTTCTCTTGAGCGCTCTTTGCTCAATGCTACAGGCAACGACTGTACCACCTGTCATGACCCGGAAAATATAACCAAAGCACATTTCGGAATTATTGCCAAAAAAGAATCCTGCACCAAATGTCACCAGGCACACGGTTCAGAAAAAGAAAAATTGCTTTTTCCTAAAGGACATCCTTTCATTTATGATAAAAGTTGTGACCCTTGCCATCAGGCAAACCCTCCCGCAGGTAAAGTTCTCCTTGCCGCAGAAGGTGAGAAACTATGTTTTATGTGTCATGCGGATATAGAAGATTTATTGAAAAAGAAAATCGTACATCAAGTGGCAAAAGATTGTACTCTCTGCCATTTAGCCCATGTAAGTAATTTGGCTAAACTTTTACCGAAAAGTAGCGAGCAACTTTGTTCTGATTGTCACCCGAATATCGGACTGCATCCAGTTGGTCGGCATCCGATTTCGGGAGTAACTGACCCGCGTTTTTCTAAAGAAAGGAAATCGCTAACCTGTTTAAGTTGTCATAATCCCCACGGTGCCGAGTATGAAGGATTACTTTTTGCAGATAAAACAACTGGTGAACTTTGTCTGAGTTGTCATAAGAAATAAAACGCAGATTACACAGATTTGAAACTACGGATTACACAGATTTTCAAAACCGAGATTACAGCGATTAAAATTACCGTAATCGTTTTTTTGAAATCATTGTAATCAATGTATAAATGAAAATGAAAAAATTTTTACTACTCTTAACTCTTAGCTCTTTGCTCTTGGCTATAATCGGTTGTGCTACCGTCCCCCGACCAGTGTATTTTGTTCCGCCACCACACGAACAGCGTCCCGGTGTACCGAAGTTGAAGTACCTTTACGATTTGAGAAACGAAGGGGATGTCTACCCCAAAAAACATCTTCCTTTCTGGACGCAAGTTAAACGTTTTCTTTTTGGTCAGGAGACACCGCGTTTCTTATTTGTCCGCGCGGGCAATGTCTGTGCTGACCAAACAAGAGTTTATGTTTCTGACCAGGATGCACAACGGATAATTATCTTTGATTTCGCCGAACGCAGAGTATATTTTTGGAATGTGCGCGGTATTCCGGCAGGTTTAGCGGTGGATGATGAAGGAAGAGTTTATGTAGCTGACTCGGCCTCTCTGGTAATTGTAGTTTTTGACCGTAATGGTCGTGTTCTTTACACAATTGGGAAAGGAGGTCCAGGGGATAATGAATTTAGCGGTCCGCAGGATGTAGTGATTAATAAACAAAGAGGACTGCTTTATGTTGTTGACCGCGGTTATGCAAAAATTTTAGTTTTTGATGTGCAAGGGAATTATCTTTTCACTTTTGGGCAAAGAGAACTTCTCTGGGCACAATTTATGTCCATTGATAAAGAAGGTAAAATCTATGTTAGTGATAGTCTGCTTCAATGGGTAAGAGTATATACACCGGAAGGAAAATTTCTTAAAACTATTGGTGAACCGGGTGATCTGCCAGGCTATTTTTCTCGTCCCAAAGGTGTTGCCGTGGACAGTGATGGAAATATCTATGTTGCCGATGCTGATTTTTCTCTGATTCAGATTTTTAACCAAAATGGTGAAGTAAACTTTTTCTGGAAAGGTGTGCCACCAATCCCTTTCAACTTGCCGGAAGGATTATATTTTGATGAGCAGGACCGTCTTTATGTTGCCGATACTTTGAATAAACGAATTCAAGTTTACCAGTACCTTAAATAAAGAAACGTGTAAAGTTTAAGGTGTAAAGGGTAAAGATTGCCCACCGAAACTTCAGTGTAGGTGGGTGTAAGGTGTAAATACAAGTTATGGATGATGAATGATGAGATAGTTTATGGTTTATAGTTAAGAAAATCGCTGTAATCTCGGTTTTAGAATTTAATTGCTGTAATCATCTTTAGGAAAAAATTTTTTTCTATGGGTCTTGACAAAGATAAATTATTTTTTCATAATAACAAATTGTAAAATTATGGATTGTTGTGAGAAAAATTACAAAAGGTTTTTCTTGACAAAGAAGAAATAGTGTTATATATTTATATCAGAAGAAGATTACCGATTTAATCAGTGTAATCAGATTTTAGAAAAAGATGAATGGGAATAGTCCTTCGGTTAACTCAGGATGGTGAGAATACTGAACCATAAAGTTCTAAAAGAATTGGTAAAATTTGTAAAAGAACAACGGAAGATGAATATTGAACTGCGCAAACTGAATGTTCATAATGAGAAGCGTCTCCAAGCGTTTTACGCTTTACTTTCCCAGCAGAGTGAAGAATTGGCTGACTTAAAACGGCAAATGCGCTTAACTATAGAATGGTTGAAAGACCACGAAGTGAGATTAAGGGGCTTAGAAGCATAGGTGATTAGAAAGATTAGGTAGTATTCGTGTCCATTCGTGAATTAAAAAATAGGTCGACAAAAGAAGAGATCATTCGTGTTCATTGGTAATGTTTCTTCATAATTCGTGAATATTCGTGGAAATAAAAAAAGGGAAGGAAAGGAGGTGAAAAAGGTAAATGCGTAAAAGTTTGGTCTTATTGAGTGTGTTTGTTTTTCTGCTCGCTTTTTCTGGGTTGGCCGAAGCGGTGATTACACAGTCAAAACATGACTTCACCCAAGCGGTTGGTGCTAATGTTAGTGTCTACCCTGCAGGACAACAGCTGGCAATCTGTGATGCCTGCCATGTGCCCCACAAAGGATTGTCTTCGGTGCGGTATAGACAGGGGTTACTCTGGCAACAGACAGTCCGCGAGGGTCAAGGTGGTGTTTCTTTGTGGGCTACTGGTGCGTACTGGTATACCGGATGGCAGACAGCGGATACGACTATCAGTCCGGTAGTTTATAGTGACCTTGATGTAGGTTCAAGAAGATGTCTTGGTTGTCATGATGGAAGAACATTCTATCTCTGGCTGACCTATGCTCGTGGTGGCGGAATTGAGAGAACTGCGGCAATTACCGCTGGCGGAGCGAGATTTCAGAACCTGACAGAGGCACATCCGGTAGGGATAAAGTATGATCCCACGTTCTACGGTTCAGATTTTGAAACTAAGATTACCGCTATGGGTAAGGGTATTAAGTTCGTCAACAAGACCACCGGTGGACCGGGTGACTATCTCGGTTGCGGTTCCTGTCATGACCCGCATAATAGGATTACTGATGGGTCTAAGTTTGTGCGGGCGAGTTTGACGGGGAGTGCTCTCTGTTTGGCCTGCCATAAAAAATAAGGATTTTTAGGAAAGGGGTAAATGTAGGTTTTATACCTATTTACCCCTTTTTATTCAATTTTAAAGTTTAACTTTAAACTTTAAAGTAAATGAATATTTCCATTCTCCGTAGTAGAACTACTACGAAGGATGAACGCGAATAAAGGAGAGGTTTGACGAATGAAGAAGCGAATGGAGAAGTTGAATAATAACTGGTTAAAAATTTATGTGAAACGGTTAGAGAAAATATTAGATAGAGAAGAAAAACGCAAAACAGCAATTGAGAAAATGTTAGCAGAACAGAGAAGGTTCAATCGGTATGTAGAAGAAAGATTCAAAAGACATTATGAAATTATGAGAACCTGGCCACAGAAGTGACATTTCTGTGTAATCGGTGGTTTTTTTCTGCGTAATCTGCGTCGCTTTTATGTGTAATCTGTGGTAAAAGATGAAAAGATTTTTTGCTGTTTTACTCTCTACTCTCTTAGCAGAGCTAACGCTCTGCAGCTACAATACTCTTTGTTTTGCTCAGTTTACCCGCAGGGAACTGGGTCTGCGTCCGACTACTTTCCAGCGCACGGGTGAAATCATCTGGCGTTATGAACGAATTATCCCGAAAAGGGGGGATAGTTTTGCCTATTTTAGCCAGAACTATAGTTTGGACCTCTGGGGACCTTTAGTTTCCCCGTTCTTAGGACAGGTAAAACTTGACCTTGAGTATGCAGTTGGTGCCAATGTCTTAGGTTATCCCTGGATTAGTAAAGAGAAACAAGAATTACTTGGCTACTCGGTTGGGACTTACTTTGCCCCACCTTTCTTAGAACGTTTTTTTAGTTTAACTACCAATTTCAGCCGTCAAAGAAAAGAACAATTTGCGGATAGTGATCTTTTAACTTCGGTCTATCTGGTGACCAGCCGGATGGTCAGTTGCGGTTTTACACCACCCTGGCGGATTAATCTCTTCAACCGAAATAACCGTTCACGAAGAGGTAAAAGTTCTTTAAGTCTTGGTTTTCCTTCTATCTTTTATAGTTATTTTTATTGTAATTCTACTGATGAACTATATCAAAAGGCGTCTTTTGACCGGGATAGTATTACTGAACGCTACAATGTTCTCTACTCTTTCCAGCGCTGGCATTTTGAGTATCGTCAGCAGAGGAATAAAGAGATTGACCTTTTACGCGGAGAAGAGATTACCCGGCATGACCTTACCCGTGATTATAATCTTACCTGGAGACCAACAGTAATCGGCAGAGTTATCAGTAGTGTTTATTTTAGTGGTAATTATCATCAAACTGAGGACCTTTTAGTAAGAGGAATCTATTATGACCGCGCATATACTTTGTTCAGTCTTGATTTTCAAACATTTAAATTTTTAGGTTTAACTCACCGCCCCGGTTATCGCAACTATTTCTCTTGGTGGAAACAAGCAAAAACCTGGAGCGAGACCAATTCTTTCCTGATGAGTTCAGAGGTAACTCTTTTCCGGCGGGTTTGGTTTTCCAATGCGCTCACCTATGACCTTTCTAACAGTAATTCTTGGACAAATTTTGCGCATACTCTCAAGGAAAGAGCCACTCTCGGGACTGGTTTTTCGCCTCTGCCCGGGTGGGGAGTAGCTACCTGGATAGATGAAACTTACACTTTTGCTCCTTTTCCTACTTCTCAGGAGGAAAGATGGTCTACCCGGCTTGACCTACCGAGAATACTTTTCTTAGGACATTCCGGACAGTATACACTAAGCCGAACAAAAGATTTAGTAAAAAAAGAAGTTACCGCATATAATGCTGACACGCGGTATGAGTTAGGAGGACAGGTTTCTCCTTTGGGTTATTTTCTTAATGGTATTTTTAATTATAATAATAACCGCCAGAACAACAAGAATAACAAGAATAATAAGAATAACTTTTATTATGACCAATTACTTACTCTGAGAATGAATTTAGGTCTGGGGGAAGAAAAAAATTTACTTACCCGGGCACGCAGTACCTACCTCAGTGAAAACTATGGTTTACATAGTGAACCTCTTAATCAATATGTAATAATTGATTTATCCTACTGGCGTAGTCGGAGATGGGGTGACGGGCAACCGGTTTCGCGACAGGAATATTTTGATTCAAGCATAACTCTTCAAGCAGGGAGAGCACTTTTCTACCGGGGAATAATTATTGAGACACAAGTTCTTTCAAGAAATCTTAGAGATTTAAATATTTTTCTTGGTTTGCGTTATGAATACGGAAGAAGTAGTTTTGCTTTCCGCTATCGGGCAATTGCTTATGGTTATTTAGCACCTTATCAGGCCTATAGTCTGATTTTTACCCGCAAGATTTAAAAAAGATGAAGAAGAGAAAGAAAAAAAACAATGGTTTATGGAAAATTGGACAAATCGCTAAAGAAGCCGGTGTGCGCACTTCACTGGTACGTTACTACAGTAATTTAGGTTTACTTGAACCAGCCGAAGTTTTAACTTCCGGTTATCGTCTTTACGAGCCACGAGAAACATTAGAAAAGATTCGTTTAATTCGTAATTTACAAAGAGAAAAACCAACTTTAGAGAAAATAAAACATCAGTTAAACAACGATAAGGTATAAGGTAGACGGCCCTTAAGGGCCGTCTACCTGTAGAGACCCTTGCTCGACGAAAAAGCAAAGAGCACCCTTAAGGGTGCTCTACACCCCGCATCAGTACTCTGGTGCGGGATTTATTTTTTATTCTCAAAATCTTGCATTTTTATGATTTAATTTGTTAAAATAAAAACATTAAGAGAATCACCTGAAAAATGAGAAAACATTTTCTTTTTTGTCTTTTAATTTTCGGTCTTGGTTTTTTGGTTTATGCCAACAGTTTGAATAATCATTTCCAGTTTGATGACTATCGGATGCTGGAAGGGATTAAAACTGCCCCGAGTCTGAAAGGATTTTTTTCTTTGCGTCCTACTTCACGAATGATTACTGGCTTAAGTTACTTTTTCAATTATCATTACCGTTTAAGCCGAACGAGTATCTTTGAATTCCATCTGGTAAATATTTTTATCCATATCCTCACCGCCATTCTGATTTACTGGATAGTTTTTCTTTTGACCACAGATTACACCGTAAAGGTGCGTGGCGTAAAGCCACGAGGTGGCCACGCCACTTTTCGTGGCACCCACGGTGCTTTACGCACAGATAAAGACGACGCAGATTTCGCAGATAAAGACGCAGATTACGCCGATAAAACCGCCCGCACCCCGCACCCCGCACCCCGCACCCCACCTCCCACCTCCCACTTCCCATTCTTCACTGCTTTACTTTTCTTAGTCCATCCGCTTTGCACTGAGCCGGTAAATTATATTGTTGCTCGCTCGGTCTTGTTAGCGACAATGTTTAGTTTTCTAACTCTTTTGCTGTTTATTTTCTGGAAGAAGGGGAAGAGTCCTTCGGTAAACTCAGGACTGATGAACATAAGTCCTTCGGTAAACTCCCTTCGGCGAACTCAGGGTCTGAACCCGTTGAAGACAGGACTGATGAATAGAAGTCCTTTTTATCTTTGGGGAACATTTTTTTCTTTCTTTTTTGCTGGTTATTCCAAAGAGATAGGTTTTTATTACAGTTTGGTAATGGTTTTTCTTTATTATTGGATTTTTTATCTATCAAATGAATCTCCAACTAAAAAGAAGAAAGTTTACCTGGTGTTTGTTCTTCTACTTCTCCTCTTTGGTTTCTTTGCTTTGCGCTATACAGTGGTAAGTGGGCGATTAACTTTTTACGGTTTGGGCAAAACTTGGAAATACTTTCTGGTAGAAAACAAAGTTTTTTTTGATTACTTGCGTCTTTTAATTTTTCCCTTCATTGGACTCAATGTTGACCATCATCAACCAATGACGAAAGGAATATTTGATTTCTCACTTTTGCCTTATTTATTCGTTAACCTGCTTTTATTGGGAGTAATTTACTTTTTGTTCAAAAGGTTCACCTTGAAAGTTCACCTTGAAAGGGACCGTCTTATTTTTTTTGCATTACTCTGGTTATATTTCCTTCTTCTGCCCTATTTTTTTATTCCTACGGTAGAATTGATGGTTGAATATCGTGTTTATCCAGCAATTTTTGGGTATGGGTTATTTCTCTCCTTCTTCCTTGAAAGAATCATTAGTAACGAAAAATTAAGACGATTTGTTTCCGTGGGGATGATTATTTCTTTTTTTCTGGCTACCTTTCTTCGGAATCGGGTTTGGCAAGACCCACTTACTCTCTGGGAAGATGCAGTAAAAAAATCTCCCAATAAAGCACGTGTTCATTGCAATCTTGGTGTTGCTTCTCATCTTTTCGGTAATTATGCAAAAGCAATTGAAGAATTAAGTCGGGCAATTGTTCTTGACCCGGGAGCAATTGTGCCGCGTAGCGAATTAGGCTCAGTTTACCGGGCGAAAGGTGAACGCGGGAAAGCAATTGAAGAGTATAAAAAGGCGGTGGAACTGGAAGACCTGCAGGGTGTAAAAACAAAAATATATTTGAATTTAGGTGACACCTATGCTGAGGAAGAAAAAACTGCCGAAGCAATTGAAGCCTATAATAATGCTTTAAAACTTAACCCCGCTTATTTTGATGCTTACTACAATTTGGGACTTCTCTATTATCAAGAAAAGGATTACCGACAAGCAATAAAAAATTTGGAGAAAGCGGTTGAAATCCAACCAATGAATACAGATACACTAAATATCTTGGGAATTGTCTATGATTTAGCCGGTGAATACCTTTTGGCAATAGATGCCTACAAAAGAGCATTGGCGATTAAACCTAAATTTGCCGAAGCATGGTATAATCTGGGAATCAGTTACGAAAACAGTAATCTTGCAGATGAAGCACTGAGAGCATATCAAGAAGCACTAAAAATTAATCCGCATTATGCAAAAGCATATAATAACCTGGGCAATGTCTATTATAAAAAAGGTAATGATGAGGAAGCAATTAAAAATTATAAAAAAGCAATCAGTTTTGCTCCGGATTTAATTGAAGCGTATAATAACTTGGGAACGGTATATTCGGAGAGAAAAATGTATCCTGAAGCAAGAGAAATATTTAGGGAGGCGCTAAAAATTGACCCCAAGAATAGAGAGGCAGAAAAAAATCTTGAACAAATTTTGGGGAAAATTACAAAATAGACATGATTTTTACTTCATCTGCTAATTCCGGCACCGCGGAAGCGCCGGTTGTTTTGAAAGCAATCGGTGAAGCGATAAGAATTCTTTACTGCGCATTTACCAAAATCCAGAACATTTAAAATTGATAATCCTAACAAATGGGTAAAGAAGGAATTGAATTTTTTCAAAAAACATGGGTACATCTCACTTTAATAATCTTACTTACTTTCGGAGTTTATGCTAATTCGTTTAAGAATGAATTTGTCTACGACGATGAAGTAATCATTATTGAAAACAGTTTTATTAGGAATTGGAAAAATCTACCTAAAATTTTCACGGAAGGATATTTTACTTTTGCCCAGGAAGGTTTTTATCGACCGATTTCAACGATTACCTATTTTATTGACTACTCACTGTGGGGATTAAATACTTTGGGTTGGCGTCTAACCAGTATTTCTTTTCATATCGCTAACGCAATCTTGATTTATTTTCTTGTTCGCTTAATATTTTCTCACTCTCTAACTCCCTCACTTTCTAACTCCCTAACCGCTTTATTTACTGCCTTGCTTTTCGCTCTTCATCCGGTTCATACTGAAACGGTTAACTGTATAAGTTTCCGAAAGGATATTATTTCCTTTTTCTTTTTCCTCTTGTCCTTCTATTTGTATCTCAGAGCCACTCGGTCATCTAATGACCCCCCACCCTTAGTTCATTCCTTATTACCTAAATCCTCTCTCTTGTATCTTGCATCTTGTGTTTTCTTTATTCTTGGTTTATTCTCTAAAGAAGAAGCAATTATTCTGTTCGTAGTTCTCATAATTTACGAATATATTTTTATTCCTTCCAAACGTGGTAAGCAATTTCTTATTAAACATTTTCCTTATTGGTTTATTGCTGGTTTTTTCCTTTTTTTTACTTTTTTTGCTTTCAAACCAACCGGCTACATTTTAGGAATAAATATTTCCCAGCCCCGAGTTTATCCACCCGGAGGAATACTAATCAGACTAATTAACTCTTGTAAAGCATTCGTTTTCTATATAAAATTACTCTTACTTCCCACTCGGTTAACTGTTGATTATGAACCGACGATATCTTATTCCTTTGCTGACACTGGCGCTTTTCTTTCCATTGGGTTATTACTGTTCATTTTACTTTTTGCTATTATCATTTCTAAATATTCAAAGGTAATCACCTTTTCTATATTGTATTTCTTTATTGCTTTTCTACCCGTCTCCAATATCGTTCCCATTGGAGCAATTATGGCTGAACGCTATCTATACTTTCCTTCCTTAGGTTTTTGTCTTTTGCTTGCGACAATATTCACCAAGACCGAAGAATATTTCCAGATAAGAAAAAGAAAAACTTTACCCATTTTGTTAACCTTCTTCGTTCTGAGCACTTTTCTATTTTATTCTCTACGAACTATAAAACGAAATACTGATTGGAAGGACGCTTTGACTCTCTGGACAAAAACAGTTGAAGTTTCTCCCCAATCTTGGCTAGCCCATACAAATCTCGGCGATGCATATGCAAAAAGAGGTATGTATGAACAAGCAATCAGAGAATATTCCCGCTCTTTAGAAATTTATCTTTATGCTCCGGAAACATATGCTTCTCTGGGAAAATTATATTTTGAAAAAAAGGATTTTGACCGTGCAATTGTCTTTCTAAATCATGCCCTCTCTCGCCGACCTAATTATGCCGAAGTGCATCACATTCTTGGCGAACTTTACTTGGAAACAAAAAAATATGAAGAAGCAATCGTTGAATTTAGCCGAGCAAAAGAAATCAATCCTTTTTTTCTGAAAGCATATCTTAAATTGGGGGAAACCTACTTAAAAAAGGGAATGAGTAAGGAAGCACAAAAGGAATTTAGCAAAATTTTAGAACTTGAGCCCAAGAACCAAGAAGCACAACAAATCTATAAAAAATTCTACTAAATATAAAATGAAAATATCTCACAAAAAATATTTGACAAAAGTCGGTCAATTTTGCTAAAATTTCTAAAAATTTAACAAAGTCAACCGGAGGTGAAACACAAATGAAAAAAGGATTAGTTTTGTTTTTAGTTTTAGGTTTAGCCGGGCTCGGAGTAAGTAAAAGTTTAGTTTACGGAGCAAATTATTATGTTGATTCCTTGAATGGTAGCGATACGAATTCGGGGATAAGCTGGGAAACCGCCTTTAAGACAATCAATACCGCAACCAGTAAAGCAGTGGCTGGGGATACAGTTTATGTTAACCAAGGAACTTATAAAGAAACCGTTACCTTTGCTAATTCCGGCACTGCGGAAGCGCCAATTGTTTTGAAAGCAATTGGTGAAGCAAAGATTGACGGAGAGTGGATAAGAGAAGGATTCATTATCACCAGCCGGGATTATCTTATTCTTGAGGGATTTACAATCACCCGTGGAATAATAAGGGGTATGCATCTTTACAATTGTAGTCATCTCACAGTAGTAAAATTAGAACTGTTTGGATTTAAAATAGAAACTGTTAGGACTTCTTGATTTATTCATTATTCAAGGAGCCGCGATTATGAAGAGAGCAGCGGCAAAAAAATATAATAGAAATTAGAATTTGAAACCGACTACTGGTGAAAAACACTAAGTCGGTTTTTATATTTTTTGGAAGCAGATAATAAAGGCTAGATGAGAATTTCTCTTAATTTTAAAATTTGTCTTTTGGGGGCAATTTTCTTAGTTTTCTTAGCCTCGGCAGAATGTTTTGCAGTAATTCCTTTAGTCGAGATTGGTAAAGTTGTCAATGTTTATGCTCGAGAAAAAACCATTGTTCTTGCTTTAGAGGTTAATACCCAACTTCCCTTCAATTTAACCGTTTACATCAGCAAAAGTATACCCGCAATTGTTGGTGACAAATTTAACGAAGAAGGTGGACTTTACTATTACGAAGCAAGAGTTCCGATTGTAGGAAAAATTCAAAAAGGAATCGAAAAAGGAGAAATTGTCTATGCGGTTGGAGAAAAGAAAGGGGTAGAAGTCTATTTAAAATTAGAAAAAAAAGCTAAAGTATTTAAACCAAAAAAGCAAGGACAAGTAATTGCTGCCTATGAGAAAGATGTGCAGATAGACCGTGGTTCTCTCCATAAAGTTCGTGAACGTGACATTTATGCCGTATGCAACCCGGAAGGTAAACTTAAAGGGGCGATGGAAATAAGCGCAATCGGCGACCGTGAATCACTGGGAGAACTTTATCAGAAAAAAGGACCTAAAATTGAACCCGGCGACCAGGTTATTTATTTAGGTCAAAGAAAATATTATGGCGCTGGCAATTTTTATGGAAAATCCTTGCCTCCTTCGGAGAAAGAGAAAGAAGAAGGTATGGAGAAAGCACTTCAACTCTCTGGTTTAACTACAGTTCTTTCTTGGGTATTTCGTGGTGGCTGGGGAATACACTTGGCTTTCCCCAATTATATCGGGGAGTATAGATATTCTTCATACCAAGATGTGAAGGTCACTACATATCCCGACGAGAGTCGACTAACCCAAAATTTTTGTCTTGTTAAGAATCTTACAGTTAATATTTGGGCTCCTCTATGGGTAAAGAAAAACTTTTTCTATCCTTCTTGGTTTTCACCTTACTTGGGAGCTGGTTTAGCCTACTTTACCGGTAATTTTCGTCACCATTACTGGGTTAATTACTCCAGTTCCAGTCCCCTTGGCACCTCTTCTTTTTGGAGCGAAACGCTAACAGATGATGAGGGTGAAGAAGCGGGTTTAACTTTTTTCCCGGCTATTGGAATAGAATTGTTCCCGAGTTACCAGTTCCATATATTTTTTGACGCAAAGTATATTTATACTCCCTGGATCAGGGGTAAAAACGAAAAACATAATTATCAGGGTTGGCTTTTCTCAATCGGCTACACCCAAAACTGGTAAAGGAATAGAATAAATGGTGCCTGTCCTCATCCTACCTATCCTTTCCTTCTTGGTTTTTCACCTTATATTCACTAAGTTTGGTGCTGGTTTAGGTTTGAAATTTTCAAATTATCAAATTGACTACTCTTTCCTTCCCTACGCTGACCTCGGCAATACCCACCGAGTAAGTTTTACTGCCAGATTTTAAACCAAAAAATTTTTCTCAGTGTTTGGAATCATTAGCTCTAACTATGGTGATAACTTGACAATAAGTTGGATTTGGTTTATAATTCCACAAGTAAAGCAATAAGGAGTTAATTAACAAAAATGAAGAAGAGAACTAAATTTTTTATCGGGGGATTAATTATTTTGGTAGTGGTTGGGTATTTGGTTTATACGGGAATTCGTGATCTTGGGGTATATTATTTTACGGTGAGTGAATTAAAAGAAGAGGTGCTCACCTCAAAAAAAGTATATAACCAAGGTGTGCGGGTTGGTGGTAAAGTTTCTGTCGGGACAGTGGTTTATGAACCAGCGAAGATGATTTTGAATTTTGAACTTACTGATGGGAAAGAAAAAATTAAGGTTTATTATAAAGGTATTGTTCCCGATGCATTTAAAGAAGATAACGAAGTTTTAGTAGAAGGGAAATATTCGGAAGACGGACTTTTCCGGGCAACGATGCTTTTAGCTAAATGTCCTTCAAAATATAAAGCCAAAGTCGCTATGCCAAATCGCTAACGCCGGAGTAGTAGCGACATAGCGAAAGGAAGATGGTAGATACTGGTTATTTTTGTTTATTGATTAGTTTTGTTGTTTCTGTATACGCTTTAGTTACTTTGGTTGTCGGACGGATAACTTATCAACCGCGCTTAATCAAAAGTGCGGAAAATGGTGTCTTGAGTGTATGTTTCCTGGTAAGTATTGCTTCGGCAATTTTGGTTTATGCATTTATCAAGGATAATTTTCAAATTGAATATGTTGCCAGTTATTCTTCAAGACATTTACCTTTATTCTATAAAATTTCGGCCTTTTGGGCTGGACAAGCCGGTTCGTTACTTTTCTGGGAATGGCTCTTAAGTATTTTTTCGGCAATAGTTGTCTTAACGAATAGAAGAAAAACTTCTCAGTATTTAATCCATCAGTTTCTTCCTTATGTTTTTTCTATTTTGATGTTTATCAGCGTATTCATCTTGAGTGTATTAGTTTTTCTTTCTAATCCTTTTGCTAAACTTTCCTTTTTTCCACCTGAGGGACGTGGTTTAAATCCACTTTTGCGCAATATCGGTATGGTTTTTCACCCACCGACCTTGTTTTTGGGTTATGTCGGTTTTGCGGTACCCTTTGCTTTTTTTCTGGGGATTTTACTTGGTATGAACCAGGACGGTTCATACCTTGCTGGTGGCTGGACTAATACTACCGGTAGTAGTGCCACGAGTAGTGGAGAATATCAAGATTGGTTAAAACAGGTTCGGCTCTGGACACTTTTTTCTTGGTTTTTTTTAGGTATTGGTAATCTTTTAGGAGCGATTTGGGCCTATGTAGAACTCGGTTGGGGTGGTTATTGGGCTTGGGATCCAGTAGAGAATGCTTCCTTTATGCCCTGGTTATTAGGAACAGCGTTTTTACATTCTTTAATGATACAGGAAAAGAAAGGAATGTTTAAAATTTGGAATTATTGGTTAATTGTGATAACTTTTGTTTTTACCATTTTTGGTACTTTTATTGTTCGCAGTGGCGTGCTCCAATCAGTGCATGCTTTCGCTAAGTCACCACTTTTAGGTATTTTTTTTCTTGGGTTCATCATTTTGGTTTTAATTTTTAGTTTTCTTCTTTACCTCATCCGGAGGGATAATTTAAGAAGTGCAGCACAAATTGAATCGTTTCTCTCCCGGGAGGCGAGTTTTCTTTGGACGAATTTAATTTTTTTAGCGACAACTTTTGCGATTCTCTGGGGCACAATTTTTCCATTAATTACGCAAGCGTTCAGTAAACAACAAGTTATGGTTGGTCCAGCATTTTTTAATCAGGTGAATATACCAATATTTTTGGTTCTTCTTTTTATTACTGGTTTATGTCCTTTCCTTGCTTGGGGTAAAAGTGGGTTAAGAGCTCTGTTCACTAATTTTCTTATTCCGCTAATTTGTGCAGTTGTTGGTGGGATAACTCTTTTTCTTTTTGGTATAAGAGAAATTTATGCATTGATTTCTCTTCTTCTTTCCATTTTTGTTGGAGGGACCATTATTCAAGAATTTGTCTATGCTTTATGGAGAAAGAATTTTGTTTCTCTATTTTGGGCAAATCGACGTCGGTACGGTGCTTTAATTATCCATTTAGGTGTAGTTTTACTTTTTGTTGGTATTGCAGGTTCAGCGTTCAATTCAGTTAAAGAAGTAACTTTACGCCGGGGTGAGAATGTGGAGGTAAAGAACTACAGTTTTAAATATGAAAATTTTAGTATGGAAAATAGTCCTTTAGCCCAGGTCTTTCGTACCGTTTTAGGTGTTTATCGGAAGGAAAGAGGTGCTCAGCTCAAGAAGATTACTTCTCTTAAGCCGGAAAAAAATTATGATAAAAGTTATGAACAATGGTTTGCTGAGGTAGCGGTACATACGAACTTGAAAGAAGATATTTATGTAATTCTCGGTGGTATTGACCCAGAGGGAACAAATGCGGGATTTAAAATCCAGGTAAATCCTTTAGTTCTTTGGGTCTGGTTAGGTGGGATAGTAATTACCCTGGGAACAATTATTGTTTTTCCTTGGTCACTTGTTTCTTTAATTGTTTCTGTTGTCTTGGGAATAGTGATTATTATTGGGATAATTATTATTATTGGGTTAATACTTTAGACGAAAAGTCTCGTGCGAAAAGCACCGAGGACGAAAAGTCCCCGTTGGGACTTCGTCCCTTTACGGGTGGTGCCTCGCACCTTTTCGGTGGAGACCTCGTCTCTTTACGAGAGGTGAGAACCTTAATGAACTTACCGATAATTCTCATTGTTATTTTTACAATTTTTTTCCTTGGATATCCTTTAGTGCGCAAAGAAGGAAGGGAAGAAATAAACTTGAAAGGGATTGACGAATATATTGAGCGTGAAGTACGTGCTTTGCGGAGAGGTGATTACCTCAAAAGTAGACCTTTTACTGGGAAAAAAGAAAGTTTAGTTTGTCCTACCTGTGGGAGAAAATATTCTCCTGAAGATCGTTTTTGTATAAGTTGTGGCACAAAACTAAAAGCGAATTAGCCAAATAGGAGCGAATTTAGCGAATTATGATTAAAAAATTACTCGTTTTACACTTTACATTTTACACTTTACAATTTACACTATCCCCTATCTCTTGCCTCTTTGCTTACCCGCCGGGTAGCCAAGAAAACATTTTAGATGGTAGATTTGTTGGTCGTATCTCTAACCGAACACAGGGAGGTATCCTTATTCCCGGGTTAGAAGTGTACTTAGAAAAATATGTCGACCAGAATTTAACTGAGAAAGTTAAAACTTCAACTGACCGGGATGGATATTTTCAATTTATTGGTCTTTCGGTTAGTCCTCAATACAGTTATCGGATTTCTTTAAAATATCAAGGGGTAGATTATTCTGGACATCTTTTCTTTTTTAGCCCTGGTGAAAATTTGAAAACGATGGAGATTGGTGTTTACGATGCTACAGATAATCCGGATAAGATTAAAATTAGTATGAAACATATTTTTGTTGATATTGAGCAAAATATATTACGTATTACTGAAGCAATGCGACTGGAAAATACGGGCAATACTACTTACCGTGGATCATTACATTTTTCTTTACCGCAAGGTTTTGAAAATCTGCAATATGAACGTGGTTTGATGTCCTGTTGTATAGAGGAAAAAGGAAATGGTTTTTTGGAGAGTATGCCTTTTTATCCCGGGGTTAAGGAAGTAACCTATTCATATCAACTTAAGTATAATTCTTCAAAATATCTTTTTGCGCCAGTAATTGATTATCCGACGGAAAATTTGGACTTAATGATTCGTGACTTAGGGGTAAAATTAGAAAGTAAAAGATTGGTCTTTATTTCTTCAATTGATATGGGAGAGAAAAAATTTTTACGTCTTTCGGCAAGAGGACTTACACCAAAGGAAAATGTGGAAGTGAAAATTAGTGGTTTACCGCTTGGACCGGAGAGATACCGTATTTATGTACTAATTGCTGCTGGTTTGTTTATTCTTCTTGGTTTTACTTATCCTTTTTTGAAAAAAAAGGGTGTCTACCTCAAAAGAGAGGAAGTTGCTTTGGAAAGTGAAAAGGGGGTTGTTTCTCCAGAGACAAATATTTCCAAAAAATTATTTAAGGAAATTGCTGAACTTGATGACCGTTATGCGGCAGGTGAGATTGAAACTGAAGAATACGAAAAATTGCGTGAGAAGAAGAAAAAAAATTTGCTTCGTCTTTTAAGTCAGCAGAAATTAAAATGAACGCGATTGAAATTAAAAACCTGAGTAAATATTTTGGTCATTTTTTAGCTTTAAAGGAAATAAATTTAATTGTTGAAAAAGGTGAATTTTTGACTATTTTTGGTCCGAATGGTGCGGGGAAAACAACACTTATCCGTATTCTTTCTACTCTTTTGAGAGCAACTCAAGGAGAAATAAGAATTAATGGTTTAGATTTACATACGGAGAATGAAAAGGTGCGCTACCAGTTGGGTGTAATTTCGCATAATACTTTTCTTTATGACTATCTCACCGCAAAAGAAAACTTATATTTTTACGGCAAAATGTTCGACCTTCCTGACTTAAAAGCACGAGTTGGCCTTCTGCTTAGCCAATTGGGACTGAAAGAACGAGAGAATGATTTGGTACGCGACTTTTCTCGTGGTATGCAACAACGTTTATCAATTGCTCGTGCGCTAATTCATAATCCAGTGATACTTCTTTTTGATGAACCTTATACTGGTTTGGACCAGCATGCTTCACGAGTCTTAAAAGATTTGCTTGATAAACTGCATACTCAAGAACGGACAATAATTCTTACTACCCATAATTTAGCCCAGGGTTTGGAAAGTAGTGACCGGGTAGTTGTACTTGTTTCTGGACGAGTTGTTTACCAAGAGGAAACAAAAAAGATTAATCTTGAAGAATTCGAAAAAACATATTTTGATTTAGTTGATAGGAAAAACGATGCAGACAGATAAAAAACTGATTCAGACGAATAAAATCTGTTTGAATCGTGGTCATTATCTCGTTTGAATCAATGAACACTTTAAAGAAGATTTGGTTGATTGTGCAAAAGGATTTAATTTCTGAACTGCGAAGCAAAGAAATTTTTTCTTCAATGTTCATATTTGTTCTGGTAGTAACAATTGTCTTCAATTTTTCTTTTGAAATCGGTGAAGAGAAAATTTTAAATATCTTAGCTGGTATTTTATGGGTGGCTTTACTTTTTGCTGGTGTCTTAGGATTAAATCGTTCTTTTCTTTTAGAAAAAGAAAAAGATTGTTTGCAAGGGTTGATGCTTTGTTCCGTAGACCGCGGTCTAATTTATTTTGGTAAACTTATTGGTAATCTTCTTTTTCTTTTGTTCGTTGTTTTGCTTACTTTACCAATTTTTAGTATTTTTTTTAATTTAGATATTTTCAAGCACTTTCCTCTTTTGAGTTTAGTAATTTTTCTTGGTATAATTGGATTTATCTCGGTAGGAACAATTCTTTCGGCAATGTCGGTAAATACACGGATGAGAGAAGTACTTTTACCAATACTTTTATTTCCGATAGTTGTTCCGGTGTTAATTGCCTGTGTGAAATCTACTAGTAAAATTTTTCTTGGATTAGGTTTGAAAGAAATCAGTGGGTGGCTGAAACTTTTATTTGCTTTTGATATAATATATGTAATCGTGTGCTATTTAACTTTTGAATATGTGATAGAAGAGTAAGAATAAATTTCAAAATTCTAAATCCATCCTCCGTAGCAGGGCTACTGCGGAGGACGGGCAAACTCAAATGACCAAAATTCAAATGTTCAAAATATTCGTTTTGAATTTAGATATTCGAATTTAGGATTTGTTTAGAGTTTAGTGCTTTGAATTTAGGATTTATATGTGAGGAGGAGGGAAATGCTGGCCGGAGTAACTTTTTTGTTGATGATTTTGTCACTTTATTTAGTTTTCATTTATGCACCAACTGAAGAATTGATGGGTGATGTGCAAAGAATATTTTATTTTCATGTTTCTTTAGCCTGGGTAGCCTTTTTAGCCTTCTTTATTGTTTTTTTAAGTAGTATTTTTTATTTAGTGAAAAAAGAACAGCAAAAAGAACAAATGAAATGGGATATTCTTGCTTCTTCATCAGCAGAAATTGGTATTATTTTCTGCACTTTGGTGCTGATTACTGGTTCAATTTGGGCAAAAGTAGCCTGGAATACTTGGTGGACTTGGGACCCGCGATTAACTACAACTTTAGTTCTCTGGTTACTTTATATTGCTTATTTGATTTTACGGTTTTATATCTCGGAATACTCTAAGCGGGCGAGGTTTGCTGCGGTTTACGGGATTATTGCTTTTATTGATGTACCAATTGTTTGGGTTTCTATTCGCTGGTGGCGAACAATCCATCCGGTAGTTTTTACCGCGAAAAAGATGACCATTGAACCAGTAATGTTTTATATCCTACTTGTTTGCTTGTTCACTTTCACTTTTCTTTATTTCTATCTGTTCAAGGAAAGAGCGTTTCTGGAAAGGATGACACAGGATTTGTCCAAATTAAAAGAGAGACAAAGAAGTAATCATCGGGTGAGGTGGAAAAATGAGTGAAGGGTTAACTTTTCTTTTTCTTGCTTATACGGTAATTTGGCTTGTTCTCTTTTTTTATCTTTTTCTTCTTTCCCGGAAAAATCGGAAGTTAGAGAAAGAAATTGAAAAACTAAAAGCCAAGTAGTTCCTCTGCGCCAGCAGAAATTAGTTTTTCGGCGAGTTCTCTTCCGAGATTAACTGCCTCATTGAGCGGATCGCTAACTTTAGCGCGAAAGTATTTTTTCCCGTCCGGAGAAAGAACAATCCCTTCCATAATTAACTGATTATCTTGTACTTGACTTCTTACACCGATTGGTACTTGACAACCACCACCTAACCTTTTCAAAAAGGCTCTTTCCGCTTGAATACAAGTTGCGGTTTCTTCATCATTAAGCCAACTAACCATTTCCTTAATTTCTTCATCTCGTTTCTTAGTTTCCACTTCCCACTCCCTACTTCCCACTCCCCGTATCTCTACGCCGATTGCCCCTTGTCCGACAGCGGGTAGAATAAAGTCCAAAATCTCACTACTAAACCTCTCCGGATATCCCATTTTTTCTAATCCAGCATAAGCAACAATTATTCCGTCTAAAGGGGTGATTACCCCATTTTGTTCCTTAAGTTTACGTAAGCGGGTATCCAGATTACCCCGCAGGTCAACGATTTCTAAATCCGGTCTGAGAGATAATAATTGTGCTTTCCGCCGGAGACTGGAAGTGCCAATTTTTGCTCCCGCTGGTAATTGACCAAATTTTTTTCCATCTTTTGTAATCAGGACATCATCTATTTTTTCCCGTTTTGTTATCGCCCCAATAGATAATCCTTCAGGTATATCTGTTGGTAAATCTTTCATACTATGAACTGCAAAGTCAATCTCTTTCCTTAAAAGTGCATCTTCAATTTCTTTAGTGAAAAGACCTTTCGTTCCCCCGGACTGAGCAACAATCTTGCTTAAAGGTGAACCAAGAATTTTATCACCTTTAGTTTTAATCTTTTTGATGATAAATTCTTTTTCCTCAGCCTGAGGCTTCGTGCCTGAGGCAGATCCGCCTTGGCGGAGATTCGCCTTTGGCGGAGGGTAAAATTTTTTTAGTTCAGTAATAACGATTTCGGTTTGTCTAAGGGCTAAAAGACTACCTCTTGTGCCGACAATGATTTTTTCCATAGACGCAGATTACCACTGATAAAATGCCAGATGTCCGCAGATTAAAATCCGTGGCAATCGGGAAGTTAATCCGTGGTAATCAGTGAAACAACCTCGGCAGTTTTTTCGTTTACAATTTTGTTACATTTTTCAATTTCTTTTTCGCGTTCCTTAAGATTAGATTTGACAATTTCTTCTAAGTCGTCAATATTGTAGAGATAGACATTATCAATTTCGTTTACTGCCGGGTCAATATCTCGGGGAACAGCAATATCAATAAGAAAAAGAGCGCGATGTTTACGGTGCCGCATTATTGGTAAAATATCCTCTTTTTTTAGTATCAGATAAGGAGCGGCGGTGGAACTAATTACGATATCTATCGTCTCCAAATAGGCAGGATATTCATCAAATCTTACTGCTGAACTGGATACTTGGTTACTTCCAAATTTGCGTGCTAACTCCTGTGCCCGGGCAAAGGTGCGATTAGTAACAAAGATTAATTTTACTCCGTGTTCAACTAAATGTTTTACTGTCGTTTCACTCATTTCCCCCGCACCAATGACCATTGCCTTTTTGGTTAATAAATTACCAAAAATTTTTTCGGCTAATTCTACGGCAACCGAAGCAACCGAAACCGAACCGCGATTTATTCCGGTTGCACTGCGCACATGTTTTCCCAAATTTAATGCTTTTTGAAATAAGATATTAAAAATTTTACCTGTGGTTTTGTTTTCCTGAGCGATGAGATAAGCAGTTTTTACCTGTCCTAAAACTTGGTCTTCACCGACAACCATTGAATCTAATCCGGCAGTAACCCGGAAAAGATGTCTTATACATTCTTTATCTTCATGAAAATAGAGAGAGTTTTCAAATTCACTCTTTTCTATTTGCCGGTACCAAGCAAGAAAATCTTTTATCTGTTCAATAACCTCAAGGTTTTCTTGCACTGGGACAACATAAACTTCAGTACGATTACAAGTAGAGATGATTATGTTCTCCTCAGCCTTAGTGCGCTCCAAAAGGAATTTTAATGCCTCCGGTAATTTACTCTCTGGAATGGCTAATTTTTCTCTTAGTTCAACTGGCGCTGTCTTATGACTTAATCCAAGAACAATAATCTTCATCATATTGCGAATTTACACGAATAAGACACGAATTTACACGAATAAAAATTTGTAAATATTCGTGAATTTGTTTATCATTTCACCGCCTTAGCGGGATCTCCGACGTGCTATTCGTGTTTAAAGGAAACGATGGAATCCACTAAAAATATAATTTATTCCGAAGAAACTGAAAATAACAATAAGAAAACCAAAGATAGAAAAAAAAGTAATTTTTCTTTCCGGTAGAAGATAAAAACTGCGTAAGAAAAGTAGAAATAAATAAACAAACCAAGTAAATAATGACCAGAGTAGTTTTGGTTCAGTCCAAATCCAATAAACACCATGAGTAATCTTTAATCCCAATGAACCAGTAAAAACCCCACCGGCTAAAAGAATTAAACCAAAGATCACTGCTCGATAATTAACCAAATCAAGAACTTCTAATGAAGGTAAAGAATGGAAAATGTTATACACGGTAGGACTCCGTACCGCTTTGGATTTAATCTCCTTTTCTAAAATCAAGTAGGCTAATCCACCAACGAAAGATAAAGTAAACCCCGCATAACCGAGAAAAACAAGTGTTGTATGTAAACCTAATAAATAATTCTGTTGTAAAAGAAGGTTTAAAGGTTGAATATCTTTTTTAGCAAAAAATGATGGACTAAGTAAAAGAATAACTACCGGAAGAACAAAAATTCCTAAAACAATTGTCTGATACCGAAGATTAAGAATTATCCAGACCAAAATAATTGCCCAGACAAAAAAGGATACGGATTCAAAAAGGTTAGTGATTGGTAGATATCCTGCTTCACTGGTACGTAAAATGAAAGAAAAAGAATGGATAAGAAAGGCAAGAATCAATAAACCATAACCCCAATCAAGTAAGTTTATTCTTTTCCGAAATAAAGCAATAAAGTAAGTGAGAAAACTGAAGAGATAAACTAAGTAAGCATGATAAAAGAAAAGAATATTTAAACCCATCTTGGTTATAAAAATATTAGCCTCGGGTCACTCTGTTTAAAAACAGAGTTTCCCAAGGCTAACTGAAGAATCTTTCACCTCACTTTTGGTTAACGCTCATGAGTATGACAGTCGCTGCACTTCTTAATATCCGCTGGACTCTTGCTCGTAGTATGCGCTTTCCCGGTCACCCCGTGACAGTTTTCGCATTCAATTCCTTTGTGTTCACCCGCTTCCCAGCTGGCGTGAAGTTTTAAATGACACATTTTACATTTTGCCGCACCGACTGCATCAGCTGAAGTATGTGCTTTGATGAAACCATCATAAGCCGGACCATGACAATCAGAACATTTCTTCTCCTGGGCGGCCAAAAACGGAAGAGCAATTAAACAAGCGATTAGAACGCCTACTAAAACAAAGCTCTTTTTCATCTTCTTCTTTCACCTCCTTTCCTAAAATTTTAGGGCTTTGCAAAACTTCGCCCTTGATTACACTGATTAAAAAATACCGATTACGCAGATTAAAACCCCGACGACAAAATCTGTGTAATCATTAGCCGGGAGTGACTTTTGCGATAGGCTAAAAATTTTGAACTATAATTGCACTGCTTAAAGCCACAATTAATTATTTTTCTAATCCTCTTCACCCTGTTAGAAATTCCAAAAGCAAAAACTCTCTTTCCTGAATTCGGAAAGAAGGAGTGTTACCCCATTAACTTTCTAACGGGGTTAATCTTACCTCCCGGTCTTTTAATAATCCCATTTCTTCTCTTTGCTGACAGAGTAAGTTATAATGAAGTTGGAAACGTTTTTCAAAATACATATTCATTACTTCGTTGTTCCCTTACATATTTCACTAACTCTTTTAGAATTTTGTTGTTTGTATTCATTTTCGTACTTCGTTTGTGTAATTTTCCTCTTAAAAATAAATATATACAATATTCTACTTTTTTTGTCAAGAGTGTTGCAAAAAAATTTTTTTTGCTTGAAAAAAAATTTTTAAATTACTATAATAAAAAACGCAGATAGCCGCAGATAAAAATCAGCGGCAATCAGCATGGAGTTTTAAGTAAATCTGCGGTAATCCGTGTGAGATTTTATCTGTGGTAATCCGTGTTAAAGATGAGAAGAATATATTTTGACCATAATGCTACTACTCCTTTGCATCCACAAGTTCTGGAGACAATGTTACCTTACCTTAAAGAAAATTTTGGTAACCCTTCCAGCGTGCACAGTTTTGGACAAAAAACCAGACAGGCAATTGAACAGGCACGGGAAATTATGGCCAAATTTCTCAATGCTGAAAAGCCAGAAGAAATCGTTTTTACTTCCGGTGGAACCGAAGCAAACAATTTTGCCATTAAAGGTGTAGCCTATGCTAATCAAGAAAGAAGTAACCATCTAATTACTTCGGCAATAGAACACCATGCGGTACTTAATGTTTGTCAGTATTTAGAAAAACAAGGTATGAACCGTTCTAGTTCATACCAAGGTTTTCAAGTTACTTACCTTCCGGTAGATAAATATGGGCAAATAAATCCTCTAAATGTAGAGAAAGCAATCCGACCGGAGACAATACTTGTATCAATAATGCAGGCAAATAACGAAGTGGGGACAATTGAACCGATTAGCGAGATTGGTCAACTTCTTCAGAGAATTAATGCTGAGCGAAGAGCGAAGAGCCAAGAGCGGATTTATTTCCATACTGATGCCGTGCAAACGGTCGGGAAAATTAAGGTTGATGTTCAGGAACTGAAAGTAGATTTACTTTCTTTGTCCGCACATAAGTTCTATGGTCCCAAAGGTGTGGGAGCACTATATATTCGTAAAGGAACAAGAATGCATTCATTATTTCAAGGTGGACATCATGAAAGGAATCGCCGTGCCGGGACAGAAAATGTTGCGGGTATTATTGGTTTAGCGGAAGTATGTAAACTTGCTACTTTAGAGATGGATAAAGAAAGAGAAAAATTACTTTTTTTAAGAAAAAAATTGGAAGAGGGAATAAACAAAACAATTCCTTACGCATATTTAAATGGACACCCGGAAGAGCGTCTACCGAATACAGTAAATTTTTCTTTTGAAGGGTTAGAAGGCGAATCTTTAATTTTATCCCTTGATTTTGAAGGTATCGCTGCTTCCACTGGTTCGGCTTGCACTTCAGGTTCATTGGAACCTTCGCATGTTTTATTAGCGATGGGTGTGTCGGGAGAGATTGCTCAAGGGTCGGTTCGTTTTTCGTTAGGACGAGATAATACTGAAGGAGAGGTTGATTATTTAATTTCCATTTTGCCGAAAATAGTTGAGCGGTTACGTTCAATGTCACCTTTATGGGAAGATAAAATCCGCTTAAGAGGGGGACAGTGAAGACATCTCCGACTAATGAAATGTCGGAGTGGCTGAACGCAATTGGGAGATATCTCCCATTGAGAGGGAAGATGTATAGTGAAAAAGTAATGGAACATTTTCAAAATCCACGTAATGTTGGTGAAATTCCCGATGCTGATGGTACTGGCACGGTTGGTAATCCGGTTTGTGGTGATGTGATGCGTCTTTACATTAAGGTTAAAGATGGAATAATCTTAGATGCAAAATTTAAGACATTCGGTTGCGGGGCAGCGATTGCTACTTCTTCAATGGTTACGGAAATGGTTAAAGGGAAAAGTATTGAGGAAGCCTTAAAAATATCCAATAAAGCAGTAGCCGAAGCATTGGATGGTCTACCGCCAATAAAGATGCATTGTTCAGTGCTTGCGGAGCAAGCATTAAAAGCAGCAATTGATGATTATCGGAAGAAAACGATGCAAACGGATGAGAAAACTGATTCAAACAGATAACTTAAAAAGAGTTCCATTCATCTGTTTAAATCTGCTTAAATCTGTCTGAATCGTCTTAACAAAAAGAATGAAAGCCGTAGTGATGAGTGGTGGTTTTGGTATACGTTTACGTCCTTTGACGGTGAATTTACCTAAACCGATGGTGCTACTTTTTAACCAACCGATTTTAATTCATCTTCTTAACTTATTGAAAAGTTATGGTTTAAAAGAGATTGTTATGCTTCTTTATTATCAATCGGAAATAATCACTAACTATTTCGCTGATGGTGAAAAATATGGCTTAAAAATAAAATATTATTTACCGAAAGGTGACTTGGGTACTGCTGGTTCGGTAAAATTTGCACAGGAGGACTTAAAAAATACTTTTTTAGTCATCTCCGGTGACCTTTTTACTAATTTTGATTTAGGTAAAGCGGTAGAGTTTCATTTAGAGCATAAAGCATTAGTGACAATTGTTCTTACCCGGGTAGCCGATCCTCTTCCTTACGGAATAGTGGTTACTAAAGAAAATGGTAAGATTGAACGTTTTTTAGAGAAACCATCTTGGGGTGAAGTTTTTTCCGATACAATTAATGCCGGAATTTATATCTTAGAGCCGGAAGTTTTTGAATATATTCCGGAAGGAGAAGAGTTTGATTTTTCCCGTAATCTCTATCCCTTGCTTTTAGAAAAAAAATTACCTTTATATGGTTATATTGCGGAGGGATATTGGCGCGATATTGGTAACTTGGAAGAATATCGTTTAGTCCATTACGATTGTTTAGACGGATTAGTACCAGTTTGTAAAAAGGGCAAAGAAATAAAATTTGGTGAACATAAGATTTTTGTTGGTGAAGGAACAAAAATTGCTGGTGATGCCCAATTTACTTCTTCGGTAGTAATTGGTGATAATTGTCGGATTGAGAAAGAAGTCGAAATTGGTCGTTCGGTAATTGGGAATAATGTTTCTATTGGTAAAGGAGCAAAAATCTACGGTTCAATTATCTGGGATAATGTTTCTTTTGGTGAAGAAAGTGAAGCCAGTGAAGCAATTATCGGGCAGAATGTAAAAATTAGAGAGCGCGCAAGTATAAATGTTGGTTGTGTGATTACTGACGATTCTGAAATTGGTAAAGAAGCAGTAGTCCGCCCAAATGTAAAAATTTGGCCACATAAAAAAGTTGAAGAAGGAGCGGTCCTTTCGACAAGTTTAGTTTGGGGTGAAAAATGGACAAAATCATTATTTGGTACTTATGGGATTACTGGATTAGGGAATATTGAAATTACACCCGAATTTGCGACCAAGGTTGGTGCGGCATACGGTGCTTACTTAGGAAAAGGAAGTTATGTGCTTACTTCGCGTGATGCGCATCCGGCGAGTCGGATGATTAAACGAACAATGATTTCCGGACTACTTTCAGCTGGAGTGAAGGTTGGTGATTTGCGGGTAGCACCGATACCTTTGGTTCGGTATCAAATGGGCAAAGAAGGTGAAGTCGGCGGAATCCATGTGCGTCAGTCACCTTTTGACCCGCGTCTAATGGATATAAAATTTTTTGACCGTGATGGTTCGGATTTATCCGTAAAACAAGAAAAAGCAATTGAACAATTTTTTTACCGTGAAGATTTCGCCCGAGCAAAACCTTCCGAAGTGAGTGAAATTATCCTCCCCACTCACGCTCAGGAATATTATTTACAAGGTTTCTTGAAGTGTATTGATAAAGAAATAATCCGTGAAGCAAATTTTAAAGTTGTCCTTGATTATGCTTATTCTTCAGCGGCATTATTTTTCCCACGCATCCTTGGCGAATTTGGTTGCGAAGTAATCAGTGTTAATGCTTTTCTTAATCCAGCGAAAGTAACCAAAACTGCGGAAGAGTTTAACCGTTCATTAGAACAACTCAGCCATATTGTTACTACTTTGGATGCAGATTTAGGTTTACTTTTTGACACCGGTGGAGAAAAAATTTTTCTTATTGATGAACGGGGAGAAATTATTCCTTCGGATTTAGGATTAATCTTACTTAGTGAATTAGTGTTCCGTGTTTACCCAAAAGTAAAAATTGCCTGTCCGATTTCTACCAGTCAAATAATTGAAGAACTTGCCAGCAAATACAATTCTGAGGTAAAACGCACACCACTTCTTCCCCGCTACATTTTAGATATTGCTGGGAAAGAGACGCTTACTTTCCTTGGTGATGGTGTGGGTGGTTTTATCTTTCCCGAATTTCAACCCGCTTTTGATGCAATGTATGCGACAGTGAAAATTTTAGAACTGATGGCAAAAAGTGGACAGCGGCTCAATCGTCTTGCTCGTGAAATACCGAAATTTAAAGTGTATCATCAGCGGATACCCTGCTCTTGGGACAAAAAGAGTAAAATTATGCGGGAATTGATTACTTATAGTCAGGATAAAAAGACCGAACTTATTGAAGGGATAAAAATTTGTTACACTCCAAAAGATTGGGTTTTACTTATTCCTGATCTGGAAGAGGCAAGTTTTCATCTTTGGTTAGAAACCGAAAAAGAAAAATTTGCTCAAGAATTGCTTAAAGAGTACACGGAGAAAATCAAATCTTGGCAAACGGAATGATCAAGTTTGGTACGGCTGGCTGGCGGGCAATTATTGGAGAAGAATTTACTTTTGCTAATGTGAAAATTGTCACACAAGCGATTGCTGACCTTTTACTTGAAACAAAAAAGCACAAGTTACCGCCCACGCTAGTGGTAGGTTATGATACTCGTTTCTTGGCTGAAGAATTTGGGCAAACCGCTGCTTGTGTTTTAGCCGCCAATGGAATTAAGGTTGACTTAAGTGAAAGTTTTCTTCCCACACCGGTTTTTGCTTATCAAATAATTGCTGGTGAATATGCTGGCGGGATAAATTTTACTGCTTCCCATAATCCTCCGGAATATCAAGGAATGAAATTTTCCAGTTCTGGTGGTTTACCCGCATCAGTAGAAATAACCCAAAAAATTGAAAAAAAATGTTTAGAACTTGCTCAACATCCGGAACAAATTAAAGAAATATCCTACCTTGAAGGAAAGAGGAGAAAGCTAATCAATCTTTTTGCCGGAAAGAAAAATTATTTCGCACAAATTAAAAAAATAGTTAATTTTGATTTACCGAGGAAAACAAATCTGAAAATCGTCGTTGACCTATTTTATGGAACAAGTAAAAATTATTTAGATGAGTTGGTTAAAAAAACAAAAGTTAAATTATTTCTTCTTCACAATTGGCGAGATGTACTTTTTGCTGGAAGTGCACCGGAACCGAATGAAAAAAATTTAGAAGGAGCAAAAGGAATAATGAAAAAAATAAATGCGGATTTATGTTTAGCCACTGACGGTGATGCGGACCGTTTCGGTATTCTTGATTCTGATGGTAGTTATCTTTCTCCAAACCAAATTCTTGGTTTACTTTTCTGGTATCTGATGGAGACACGGAGATGGAATGGTTCACTGGTGCGTTCAGTAATGACTACTCATTTTCTTGATGCATTAGCAAGAAATTACGATATTCCCGTGCACGAAACGCCGGTAGGATTTAAATATATTGGTGAACTGATGAGCAAAGAACCAGTAATCATTGGGGGTGAAGAATCAGGTGGATTATCGGTTTACGGACATATTCCGGAGAAAGATGGTATTCTCGCTTGTCTTTTAGTTTTGGAAATGTTTGCTTGGATAAGAAAAGGCGAGAGCAAGAAATTTTCTTCTTTGAAGGAGGTGCTTAAGTATCTTTACTCGCAAGTTGGATATTTTTATACCGAACGGATAAATTTTTCTTTACCTGAAGAAAAAAGGCAAACACTGGAAAAAAAATTGTCCTCTTTTGAGAAAGAAATTGATGGTGAAAAAATTGAAAAAATTGTGTGTCTTGATGGTTGGAAATTCATTTTTTCTGACGGTTCCTGGCTTGGATTTCGTCTTTCTGGAACTGAACCAGTAGTTCGTTGTTACCTTGAAGCAAACAAGCAAAAAAAACTAGATTATTTAAAAAACTTAGGTGAAAAAATTTGTCTAACCTAGAAAGTGCACAACTCACTACAGAAATTTATCTTCTTGGGACTGGATGCGCAATTCCAGATGGGAAACGGGGTGGAGTGGGAGTTCTTTTACTTACTTCTTTTGCGGAAACTAAAGAGAAAGAAACATTTTTATTTGACCTTGGTCGGGGAACACTGGATAAATTAGGTAGATTAAGTATTGATTTTACTGCAATTAATTATCTTTTTTTTACTCATTATCACCCTGACCATACTGCTGAACTGGTCAGTTTACTTTTTGCTTATCGTGACCCAACTTTAGGGAGAAAAAAAGAATTTATTATTTACGGTCCAAAAGGATTATTGAATTTTTATGAGAATTTATGTAAAGTTTATAATTCTAAAATAACCGCCAAAAATTATCTGTTATTGGTTGAAGAATTAAAAGGGGAAATTCCGGTTTCTAGTGGAAAAATTTCTTTTCAGCCAGTTGACCATACAAAAGAAAGTGTTGGTTACCGAGTTGTTCTTAACAATGGTAAAGTGTTTGTTTATTCCGGAGATACAGGTTATAGTGAGAAAATTGTTAGTTTAGCCAAAGATGCTAACCTTTTGATTCTTGAATGTGCGCTTCCTGAGGAATACGCTAAACCTGACCATCTTACTCCTTCTTTAGCTGGACAAATTGCTACCGAAGCGAAAGTGAAAAAACTTGTGCTTACTCATTTTTATCCTCTTTTTCAAGGGGTAAATGTTTATGAACGTTGTCGGAAATATTATTCAGGAGAAATTATTCTTGGTGAAGATTTAATGATGTTTAGGATATGATTACGGCGATGAGAAACAAGCGATTACAGTGATTTTTTCAAATTTTTTTTATCACCGTAATCAGTTTTTTAATCGCTGTAATCAAGATGTAGATATGGCAAAGATTAACCAAATTAAAGCACGGGAAATTCTTGATTCCCGGGGTAATCCCACAGTAGAAGTAGATATCGTCTTAGAAGACAAAACAATTGGACGAGCGGCAGTGCCTTCGGGTGCGTCAACTGGCACATATGAAGCGTTGGAGTTACGGGATAATGAACCACACCGTTATCTTGGTAAAGGAGTAAGAAAAGCGATAGAAAATATAGAAAAAATTATTGCTCCGAAAATTATTGGTTTTGATTCACAGGAACAGGAAAAAATTGACCAGAAAATGCTTGCTCTTGACGGGACAGAAAACAAAAATAAACTTGGGGCAAATGCTATTCTTGCCGTATCGTTAGCCTGTGCACGTGCTTCGGCTTTGTCTCTAAAATTACCTCTTTACCAATATTTAAGACAATGTTACCAATTACCAGTCACTAGTTACGAGTTACCAGTGCCTCTAATGAACATTTTAAACGGTGGTAAACATGCAGATAACAATCTTGAATTTCAGGAATTATTAATTATTCCTAAAAGAGAAAAATTTTCTGAAACATTACGGATAGGTATGGAAGTATTTTATCATTTGAAAAAAATTCTAAAGGAAAAAAAATATTCTACTGCAGTTGGTGATGAAGGTGGATTTGCACCTAATCTTCGCTCTAACCAAGAAGGATTGGAACTGGTTATTCAGGCGATTCGCTCGGCGAGATATATTCCGGGTAAAGATGTCTATTTAGGTATTGATATGGCGGCGACTGAATTTTTTGCTGATAGTTTATATTCCTTCAATGGTAAAAAAATTGGGAGTAAAGAAATGATTAGATTCTATAAAAAGATAAAAGATGAGTATCCACTGCTTTACTTAGAGGATGGATTAGCCGAAGACGACTGGTCAGGTTGGAAAGAATTAACTGAAGAGTTAGGAGAAAGAATAAAAATCGTTGGTGATGACTTATTTGTTACGAATCTAAAACGTTTTCAGCGTGGAGTGAAAGAGAATATCGCAAATTCTATCCTGATTAAACTGAACCAAATTGGTACTCTTAGCGAAACAGTGACGGTAATTCAATACGCACAGAAAAATGGTTACACGACGATTATTTCCCATCGTTCTGGTGAGACAGAAGATACTTTTATTGCTGATTTAAGTGTTGCTTTTAATTGTGGATGGATTAAAAGCGGTTCACTCTCCCGTAGTGAACGGTTAGCAAAATATAACCAACTTTTGCGTATTGAAGAAGAACTAAAAAAAAAGGTGGTTATCTTGTGAAAGAAGGGCGAAGAAAAATTTTCACCTGGCTAATTGTTTTTTTAGTTTTAATTTTTCTTTTTGCAAACCGTGGTTTTCGGGATTTATACCGGGGATATTTTTATCTTAAGAAGTTAGAAAAAGAATTGACAAAATTGAAGAAAGAAAATCAAGAACACCGAAGAGAACTTTATTCTTTAGAAACTGACCTTTCGGCGATTGAAAAAATTGCTCGCGCAAAACTAAACTTGGTTAAACCTGGAGAAACTATTTATCGTTTTCTTCCTCGAGGAAAAGAATAAATAATTTTGGCTTTTTTCTTGACGAAATATTTCTTGGTTTTACTGTTTACTAATACTGCCTCTATGGCCGGGATGGCGGAATTGTCCCACCACAATGGCTACTGTGGTGGGATTGGCAGATTCACCTCGCACCAAATGGTTCGGCGCTGCTCACCATCCTGAGTTCAACCGAAGGTAAAGCCTGGGTGGCGGAATTGGCAGACGCACGGGACTTAAAATCCCGGACCTCTTTCAGGAGGTGTGAGGGTTCGACTCCCTCCTCAGGCATAGAGTTGGTGCGGGGGGGGTTCTTTTAAAAGGACGCGCCGGTTCAACTCCGGCTCCTGGCGAGTTTAGTAAATTGGTGAATCAGTCAAGAGCAGATGGTGACTTAAAGGAATAAAAAAACTTGACATGTTTTGAAAAATTTGTTATATTAAATTTAATAATTCGTCTTGAAGAGATGATAGTGAACAGGATAGGGAGATATCTCCCTTTGAGCGATTCCTTTTAAGGGGATGAGGGTGAGTGAGTTCGCCCAACGAAGTGGCGAACGGAAGGAACACAATAAGGGGATTATTCCCTTATTGAGCACGTTGTTAATTCCTCTTAAGGAGGGGACAGCGAGGGCATCTCCGACTAATGAAATGTCGGAGTGACCGAGCACAATCGGAGGATATCCTCCATTGAGATAAATAGCGGGGTGGAGCAGTCTGGTAGCTCGTCAGGCTCATAACCTGGAGGTCGCTGGTTCAAATCCAGCCCCCGCAAAAAATTTTTTTTAAAAAGTACTTGACAAGATTTTTCTTTTTAGGTATAATATATTAGCAGGTAGGAGAAATTTTATTTCTCCAATGTAAGATAAAAGAGGTTGATTTTTTCGTTAGACCACTGGAATTTGTGATGTTTTCCGAATAGTGGGAAAAGGTATTTTTTGGTCTTTGACTTTTACATCAAGTAATGGGCGTCCGTAAAAATACAAAACGAGCTGGAAAAGTAAAACTCTTTTAATTTTGGAGAGTTTGATCCCGGCTCAGGACTAACGCTGGTGGCGTGCCTAACACATGCAAGTCGGACGGTCCCGCCCTTTCGCAAGAAAGGGTGGGACAGTGGCAAACGGGTGCGTAATACACAGGTAATTTACCTCGCACACGGACATAACCTCGAGAAATCGGGGCTAATTCCCGATGATCCCGGAGAAGTGAAAATCTTTTTCGGCTAAAGGTCCCGAGGTAAACTCGGAACGGTGAGAGATAAGCCTGTGGCCTATCAGTTTGTTGGTGAGGTAATGGCTCACCAAGGCGATGACGGGTAGCTGGTCTGAAAGGATGGTCAGCCACAGGGGAACTGAAACACGGTCCCCACTCCTACGGGAGGCAGCAGTGAGGAATTTTGGACAATGGGCGAAAGTCTGATCCAGCAACGCCACGTGGAGGATGAAGGTCTTCGGATTGTAAACTCCTTTTACAGAGGACGAAGTCCCGCCCTTTCTTCGCATTGTTGGAGTTACAAGTTTTACAATATAATTCTTTTGCAGAATGAGAGTCTCTTGCAAAACCTTCTGTGTGTTGAAAGGGTGGGATTGACGGTACTCTGTGAATAAGCCACGGCTAACTACGTGCCAGCAGCCGCGGTAATACGTAGGTGGCGAGCGTTGTCCGGAATTACTAGGTGTAAAGCGCGTGTAGGTGTCTGAATAAGCTCTGATTGAAATTCTCCTGCTTAACGGGATGAACTGGTCGGAGAACTGTTTAGATTGAGTACGGGAGAGGGAGCTGGAATTTCCGGTGTAGCGGTGAAATGCGTAGAGATCGGGAGGAACACCAATGGCGAAGGCAGGCTCCTGGCCCGTTACTGACACTGAGAGGCGAAAGCTAGGGGAGCAAACAGGATTAGATACCCTGGTAGTCCTAGCCATAAACGATGCTCACTTGGTATGGGAGGCGTCGACCCCTTCCGTACCGGAGCTAACGCGTTAAGTGAGCCACCTGGGGAGTACGGCCGCAAGGTTGAAACTCAAAGGAATTGACGGGGGCCCGCACAAGCGGTGGAGCATGTGGTTTAATTCGACGCAACGCGAAAAACCTTACCTGGGCTTGAACTGCTGGTAGTAGGACCCCGAAAGGGGAACGAGTTCGATGTAAGTCGGACAGCCGGTAGAGGTGCTGCATGGTTGTCGTCAGCTCGTGTCGTGAGATGTTGGGTTAAGTCCCGCAACGAGCGCAACCCTTACCCTCTGTTGCTAACTCTGACGCAAGTTGGAGTGCACTCTGAGGGAACTGCCCCGGATAACGGGGAGGAAGGTGAGGATGACGTCAAATCAGCATGGCCTTTATGTCCAGGGCCACACACGTGCTACAATGGTTGTTACAGCGGGAAGCGAAACCGTAAGGTGGAGCAAATCCCCAAAAAGCAACCCCAGTTCAGATTGTGGGCTGCAATTCGCCCGCATGAAGGCGGAATCGCTAGTAATCGCGGATCAGCAGGCCGCGGTGAATACGTTCTCGGGCCTTGTACACACCGCCCGTCACACCACGAAAGTCGGTGACCACCGAAGCCCCCGAGATTTCGGGGAACAAGTGGTGATCGGTGATTGGGGTGAAGTCGTAACAAGGTAGGCGTACGGGAACGTGCGCCTGGATCACCTCCTTTCTTAAGGAGATTTTGGAGATAGTTCTTACGGATGCCCCTTTCTTCGTGTGAAGAAAAATTTAGTAGATGATTGTTTAGCTCCTTGATTTGGGAGAAAGGATTTTTTTAGGTAACTTTCTTCTTAACCGAGCGCGCTTGAGGGCGGTTAGCTCAGCCTGGTTAGAGCACACGCCTGATAAGCGTGAGGTCGGTGGTTCGAATCCACTACCGCCCATTAGCAAATTTGGTAAAAATCAAATTTGCAGTGAATAGTTAATAGTGATTTAGTAATTAGGAATTTTATTTCAATGTTTTCTTAGCTAAATCATTAATGACTGGTAACTAATTGTTTAAAATTTGCTTTGCAAATTTTGTTGGGGATGTAGTTCAGGTGGGAGAATCCCGCACCTTTTGAGACGGGGACGTAGTTCAATGGGAGAACATTCGGTTTGCACCCGAAAGGTTAGGGGTTCAATTCCCCTCGTCTCCAGGAAAAGGTGCGGGACACCCGGAAGGTCGCCCATTCAAATGGGGTCGCCTCCAGGATGAGCATAGTGAATTTTACGGGACAGTTCCAATCTTTTGACAGAGAAATTTGATATGTTTTGTTCTTTGACAAGAAAAAAATTCGCCGAGTAGGATTAAATGATGCGGCTAAATTACTAAGGGTACACAAAGGATGCCTTGGCGAAGGAAGAGCGATGAAGGACGTGGTAAGCTGCGATAAGCCTCGGGGAGGTGCAAACAACCTTTGATCCGGGGATTTCCGAATAGGGGAACTTCTCTGACGCAAGTCGGAGATCCTAAGATGAATCTATAGTCTTAGGAGGCAAACCCGGGGAAGTGAAACATCTCAGTACCCGGAGGAAAAGAAATCAAAATGAGATTCCCTCAGTAGTGGCGAGCGAAGGGGGAAGAGCCTAAACTCTCCCACCACCTGACCAAATGCTATTGGTATTTAAGTAAATGATGCCCAGCAAAGCTGGGCGGTCAGGTGGTGGGAGGGGGTTAGAGGGTCTGTCTTCCGTTTAATCGGGAGGAGCGATCAATGAAGGTATTAGCTGAACGGTCCTGGAAAGGCCGACCAAAGAAGGTGAAAGTCCTGTAAGTGAAAATACTTTCACTCCGGGCAGATCCCTGAGTACTATCGGACACGTGGAATCCGGTAGGAATTTGGGTAGACCACTATCCAAGGCTAAATATGTTCCTTCGACCGATAGTGGACGAGTACCGCGAGGGAAAGGTGAAAAGAACCCCTGACGGGGAGTGAAAGAGAACCTGAAATTGTGTGCCTACAAGCAGTCCGAGGGCTATGGTTCGACGTTATGTCGGGCAATGCCTGAGGGCGTGCCTGTTGAAGAATGATCCGGCGAGTTACCCAACCCTACAAGTTTAACTGTAATGTGAAAGCATTACAGGGAGGCGTAGGGAAACCGAGTGTTAATAGCGCGTTTAGTAGGGCTGGGTAGACCCGAAGCCAGGTGAGCTATCCCTGATCAGGATGAACTTCGATGAAAATCGGAGGGAGGTCCGAACCCTTTGCTGTTACAAAAGCACTGGATGAGTTGGGGATAGGGGTGAAAGGCCAATCTAACCTGGTGATAGCTGGTTCTCCCCGAAATAGCTTTGGGGCTAGCCTCTCCTGAAAAACCCGGGGGTAGAGCACTGGATAGATTCTTTCCGGATGTAACCCATCCGGAAATTCTAACCAAACTCCGAATACCGGGTGTTTATCCTTCGTTGTTGCTCAGGGTAATCCTGAGCCTGACGAAGGATTAGTCAGGAGGGAGTCAGTGCGTGAGGGATAAGCTTCACGCGCAAAAGGGGAACAACCCAGACCAGCCGCTAAGGTCTCCAAAGGTAAACTAAGTGGGAAAGGATGTGAGATTGCTCAGACAACTAGGAGGTTGGCTTAGAGGCAGCCATCCTTTAAAGAGTGCGTAACAGCTCACTAGTCGAGCGGTCTTGCGCCGAAAATATACGAGGCTTAAGTTTACTACCGAAGCGCTGGGTCCGTTGCTTCGTAACGGAAGTACTAAATTCTAATATCTAACGTTCTAAACAGATTGAAGTTTAGGATTTTGGATTTAGGTTTTAGAATTTCCGCTGCGAAGCAGCGGAAGGTAGGGGAGCGTTCTGAACATAGTGAAGGTAGACCGTAAGGACTACTGGAATGTTCGGAAGTGAGGATGTCGGAATAAGTAGCGATAAAGCCGATGAGAATTCGGCTCGCCGTAAGCCTAAGGGTTCCTTGAGTAAAGTTCGTCTGCTCAGGGTTAGTCGATCCTAAGCCGAGGTCGAAAGGCGTAGGTGATGGGTATCCGGTTAATATTCCGGAACTAATCTGATTGCGCTAGTCACTAACTGTGTGCGCATAAGAGTAAAGTTAGCCTGAGAATGGTTGTTCAGGTTTAACCCCGCCCTTTCTGCTCATTATTAAAAAGGAAGTAGTATTGTAAGAATTTTTGGTGAGTTGAAAGGGCGGGGGAAGACGATTTCGCCGCAAGGCGGAAGAAGTGACCGAATCTTATGCCAAGAAAAGCATAGTTGAGGAGTGGTCAAGTTAATCGTACCGTAAACCGACACAGGTGGGCGACCAGAATACGGCAAGGCGCGCGAGTGAACCCTCGTTAAGGAACTCGGCAAAATTGCCCCGTAACTTCGGGACAAGGGGTACCCATCGATGAGGTGGGTCGCAGTGAAGTGGCTCCCGCGACTGTTTAACAAAAACACAGGCCTCTGCTGAAATCACAAGATGATGTATAGGGGCTGACGCCTGCCCGGTGCTGGAAGGTTAAAGGAAAGTGTTAGTTTGACGTAAGTCGGACGAAGCACTGAACTGAAGCCCCAGTAAACGGCGGCCGTAACTATAACGGTCCTAAGGTAGCGAAATTCCTTGTCGGGTAAGTTCCGACCCGCATGAATGGCGTAACGAAGGGAGCGCTGTCTCAACGAGGGGCTCGGCGAAATTGGAATACCCGTGAAGATACGGGTTACCCGCAGTGGGACGGAAAGACCCCGTGGAGCTTTACTGTAGTCTAATCTTGGATTAGGGGATAATCTGCGTAGGATAGGTGGGAGGCATTGAGTCCCGAATTCCGGTTCGGGAGGAGCCAACCTTGAAATACCACCCTGATTATTTTCTGGTCCTAACTCCGTCTCTGGAAGCAGAGCGGAAAACAGGGTTAGATGGGCAGTTTAACTGGGGCGGTTGCCTCCTAAAAGGTAACGGAGGCGTCCAAAGGTTCCCTCATTCCGAATAAAAGTCGGAAGTTGAGTGTAAAGGTAGAAGGGAGCTTGACTGCAAGACCTACAAGTCGCGCAGGGCGGAAACGCGGGCTTAGTGATCCGGTGGTTCCGTGTGGAAGGGTCATCGCTCAACGGATAAAAGCTACCCCGGGGATAACAGGCTTATCGGGCCCAAGAGTCCATATCGACGGCCCGGTTTGGCACCTCGATGTCGGCTCATCGCATCCTGGGGCTGGAGCAGGTCCCAAGGGTTTGGCTGTTCGCCAATTAAAGCGGTACGTGAGCTGGGTTCAGTACGTCGTGAGACAGTACGGTCCCTATCTACTGTGGGCGTAGGAAACTTGAGGGAAGCTCTCCCTAGTACGAGAGGGCCGGGAGGGGCACACCGCTGATGTACCAGTTGTTCTGCCATGAGCAATCGCTGGGTAGCTATGTGTGCTAAGGATAAGCGCTGAAAGCATCTAAGCGTGAAGCCTTACCCAAGATAAGGTTTCCCCCTCTGAACCGTAATAGTTCAGGGCTGAAGGTCACTTGGAGACTACGAGTTGGATAGGCTGGAGGTGTAAGTCCCGTAAGGGATTGAGCTGACCAGTACTAATCGACCGTGCGTTTTAGCCGCATCATTTGATTTTATTCATTTCCGCCTGCTTATAAGTTAAAGTAAGGACTCTGGTACTTTATACTGGCGGGGAAACATCTCTTTCTATTCCTTAACCCCGCACCATTTGGCAGGGAGAAATTGCGGTGTGGTAGTTTTACTGGCAGGGCAACACCTGTTCCCATTCCGAACACAGAAGTTAAGCCTGCCAGGGCCGATGGCACTGAGGGCTAATTCGCTCTCGGGAGAGTAGGTCACTGCCATATCATAAGTTCTGCCTATAATGGTGCGGGGGAGGTGGAGAAGTTTCCGCCAAAGGCGGATTCATCTTTGGTGGAAAGTCCTCCGGGGCTAATGGTATTAGTGTCTAACTCGGTACCGGGAGAGTAGGTTAGTGCTAGGGTCATGGTGCTTTACTTTATAAGCAGGCGGACGTATGTTTGAAATTAGGGGGATGAGTTCAAGCGAAAAGGAATAATGTGGTTTCAAAGAAAGTGTTCCTATTTTTTGTTCTTTTTTTGTTCTTTGAGATGAAGGTTTTTTGTAGCGAGTTAGTAACCACCGCTAAACAGATAAAAAAAAATACATTTTTAGGACAGATTTATTATACAAAAGAAAAAAGTAAAATAAATTTTAAAGTTGGAACTAATATTTTTTCTGGTGAGAAGGAAGGAGAAAAAATTGTCTTCAAGTTTACCTACGGTTTGGAGACAAAATTTTATCCGTGGGTAAAATTCGGTTCCAATCTCAAAGGTTACACCTTATTTATTCCTTCTTCTACGGTAACTAATTATTATCTAAGCGATTATCCGGCATGGATTTGGGGAGTCGGTGGACGGTTATTACTATTCCCGGAGACAGTTGTTAATCCCGCAATTTCTTTTGATTTCGGGTATACTTATAGCAATACGAAATTAGGTAATTCTTGTCTCAAAATTTCTGAATTACAAGTAGCAATTTTAGTGGGTAAGCAATTTAGGAAATTTTATCCTTATGGTGGTTTTCGGGTAATCTCATTAAGTAATGAAAAAGATGAAAATGGGGAGAAGATAAGAGGTAAAAATAATAATTTCAGTTTATTTTTTGGTTTTGCTGGTAAACTTTTTTTGCTGGGAAAAACTCTTTTTGAATTTGCTTTTGGTGATGAGGAAACTCTTTCTTTAGGAATAGGGTTAAGAAATTAAAAAATGAAACGGAAAGAGAAGGAAATAATTGTCTCCCAATTAAGTGAAGAATTGAAAAAGAAAAAAAATTTTTTTTTCACTTCTTTTCAAGGGGTGAAAACTGAAGAGATAAATCAACTACGCAGACATCTGGCGGAACTTTCTTGGGAATACCGGGTAGTGAAAAATATTCTTTACCAACGGATATTCAAAAATTTGGAATTAGAAAATGTAAGTTCGGCTTGGTTAGGTAAATTTTTTCACGGTCCAACCGCCTTGCTCCTAGAAAAAAATAAAAAAATTTCTTCTTTTGGAGTAGCTGTTCCTGAGGAACTAAGTAAAGTATTAATTTCTTTTATTAAAGGTCATCCGAATTTTAAGATTAACGCTGGGTTTATTGCGGGACGGGTATTGTCTTCGGAGGAAATCATTAATTTGGCGAAGTTACCATCACGCGAAGTTTTACTCACTCAATTGGTAAAAGAGTTGCAATTTCCCTTTTTTCGTTTGGTAAATATACTGCAGGGACCTTTAAGAAAGTTTATTTATCTTCTTCATTGTAAAAATAAAGAAAAAAGAGATAATTAACCCAATTAGTTAATTGGAGGTGAACGAAAGATGGTTACTAAAGGTAATGGCAAGGATGCAATTGTTGAAGCAATTTCTAAACTTTCGGTGTTAGAATTAGCCGAGTTAGTCAAAGCGTTGGAGGAAAAGTTTGGAATCTCGGTAGCGAGTATGGGTGTTTTCCCGCAAGCAACTATGCCCGGGGTTCCGACCGAAACACCGACTGCAAAAGCCGAAGAGAAGACTGACTTCAGTGCTATTCTCACTAACCCGGGAGAGAAAAAAATTCAGGTGATTAAAGTGGTGCGGGAACTTACTGGACTTGGTTTAAAAGAAAGTAAAGATTTGGTTGAAAACGTACCAAAATCAATAAAAGAAGGTATCTCCAAAGAACAGGCGGAAGAAATTAAAAAGAAATTAACCGAAGTCGGTGCAACCGTAGAAATTAAATAGAGATAAGAAACAATGAAAAGGATAAACTTTTCCTGCATTCAGTCAATTTTGGATTTACCAGATTTATTGGAATTGGCAAAAAAATCTTTTGCTGATTTTCTTCAGGGGGAGGTTCCTCCGGAGAAACGCAAATTTCAAGGTCTCGAGGCTTGCTTCTTAGATGTTTTTCCAATTAATAACTCTGATGAAACATTAAGTTTAGAATTTGTCAGTTATAGCGTTGATAAACCACGCTATTCGGTAGAGGAAGCGCGGATTAAAGACGGCACTTATGCTGCTCCCTTAAAGGCAATTTTTCGTCTTGTCCAAAAACAACCCGGAGGTAAAGTTAAAGAAATTGCGGAACAGGAAGTGTATCTCGGTGATTTACCTTTAATGACCGAAAATGCTACCTTTGTGATTAATGGTGCAGAAAGAGTAGTGGTGAGCCAATTGCATCGTTCTCCGGGGGTAATTTTTGAAGAGGACGAAGAGAAAAAATTTTCTGCTTATGGAAAAAAACTTTTTTTCGCGCGGATTATTCCCTACCGGGGAGCATGGGTTGAATTTGAATTTGATTTAAATAATCTTCTTTATGTGAGAATTGATAAAAAACGTAAACTTTTTGTAACTACACTTTTGCGGGCAATTGGTTTAGAAAATGATGCGGATATTTTGAACATTTTTTATGGGAGCGAAGAAATTGAACTTAAAGGAGACCTCTCCCGATATGTTGGCAAAATTTCGGCTTGCGAAATTGTAGATAAAAAAAGCGGTGAGATAATTCTTGAAGCAAATCAGGAATTGACTTTAGAATTATTAGCGCGTCTTAAAGAAAAAAAGGTCACTTCCTTTAAAGTATTGATTTACAATCCGGCCTTAAATGATGTCGCCATCCGCAATACTCTTCTTCGTGATTCAATAAAATCGAAAAAAGAAGCAATCCAAGCAATTTATCGTTCTCAACGGGCACAGGAATTTATTCCCCTTGAACAGGCAGAAAGTTTTTTTGAAAATTTAATTTTTAAGACTACGCGAAAATATGATTTAACGCGCGTTGGTCGACACAAAATTGAGAAAAAACTGGATTCGATATTTAAAGAATTTGAAAAAAGAAAAGATTTACCTTTTAGTTGGGAAACACCTAACGAGCGGAAAAGAACACTTACTAAGGAAGATATTATTGCCACAATTAAATACCTTCTTAACCTGAATAACAATCTTTTTGGTGAGATTGATGATATTGACCATCTTGGTAACCGTAGAGTACGCTCCGTAGGTGAACTTTTAGAGAATCAAGTACGGATTGGATTATTACAAATGGCCCGGCTTATTCGGGAACGGATGAATGTGCAGGGACATTCGGCACTTACTCCCCGCGGGCTAATTAATAGTGCACCCTTAGTTGCAATTATCCGCAAATTTTTTGGTACTTCTCAACTTTCCCAATTTATGGATCATACCAATCCTTTAGCCGAGCTTACACACAAACGGAGACTTTCCGCTTTGGGTCCGGGTGGACTACATCGTAAACACGCTGGTTTTGAAGTGCGCGATGTTCATCATACCCATTATGGACGAATCTGTCCAATAGAAACTCCAGAAGGTCCAAATATTGGATTAATTACTTCTTTAGCGACTTATGCGCAAGTTAATGAATATGGTCTTTTAGAGACGCCTTATCGGAAAGTGGAAAGTGGTAAAGTGTTAAATGAAATAGTATATCTTACCGCTGGTGAAGAAGATGAATATATTATCGCTCAGGCTAACGCTCCTTTAGATAAGAATAATTATTTTACTACTGATTTAGTTGCGGCACGTTATCGTGGTGATTTTCCCCAAGTTGAACCGAAAAAAGTAAATTATATGGATATTTTGCCGATGCAGATTGTCAGCATTTCTGCCGCACTTATTCCTTTTCTTGAACATGATGATGCTAATCGTGCGTTAATGGGAAGTAATATGCAAAGACAGGCGGTACCGCTTTTACATACGGAAGCTCCTTTGGTGGCTACTGGTATTGAAGCGCGGGTTGCTTATGATTCCGGAACAGTAGTCGTTACGAAAAGAAGTGGTGAGGTATTACGGGTCACTGCTGAGGAAATTTTTATCTGGAGTGAAGAAGGAACCCCAGGAATAGATGTTTATAAATTACGTAAATACGAACGGTCAAATCAGGATACTTGTATTAACCAAATACCTAAAGTTATGAAAGGTGATAGAGTAAAAAAAGATGAAGTTATTGCTGATGCTCCTTGCACAAGTAATGGTGAACTTGCCTTAGGAAGAAATCTTCTTGTCGCCTTCCTTCCTTGGGAAGGATATAATTTTGAAGATGCAATTTTAGTAAATGAGCGGGTGGTGAAAGAGGATATTTTTTCTTCAGCACATATTCAAGAATTCCAAACCGAAGCACGGGATACCAAGATGGGACCGGAAGAAATTACTCGAGATATTCCTAATGTCGGTGCTGATGACCTAATCAATTTAGATGAAAATGGTTTAATTCGTATTGGTGCCGAAGTAGGACCGGGTGATATTCTTGTTGGTAAAGTTACCCCTAAAGGTGAACAAGCAGTTACTCCTGAAGAACGTCTCCTCAAAGTTATTTTTGGCAAAAAAGCCGAAGATGTTCAGGATGCCTCTTTACGTGTACCTCCGGGGGTGAAAGGCAAGGTAATCAACATAAGATTATTTGTTCGTCAAGAAAAATTGAGCAAGAAAGAAAAAGAAAAGAGATTAGAGGAAATTGAAAAAAAATATGAACAGGAAATGGAAAATTTGCGTCTTGAACGGAAAGAAAAAATGGAGAATTGTCGTGAGCAAATAGAAAAAGAGAAAATTCGTCAACTGTACTTGAAAAAGGAACAGGAATTGAAGTCTCAATTAACCAAAGAAAAAGAAATTTTAAAATTTGGTGACGAATTGCCGGTTACGGTAAATAAAGTAGTAAAAGTGTATATTGCTTCTTTGAAAAAAATGCAGATGGGTGATAAATTGGCTGGTCGGCATGGGAATAAAGGAGTGATTGCCAAAATTTTACCTGAAGAAGATATGCCTTTTTTGCCTGACGGGACTCCGGTAGATGTGGTCTTCTCGCCACTTTGTGTTCCTTCAAGAATGAATGTTGGACAACTTTTAGAGGCAATACTTGGCTGGGCAGCAAAAGTGCTCAATGTCCAGATGGTCTGCCCAGTATTTGATGGAGCAAAAGAAAATGAAATAAAAGAAAAAATTAGAGAAGCAAAAGAAGAACTTCGGCAAAGAGGAATCCGCGAAGAATATCTTCCTACCGAGGATTGCCGAATTATTCTCTACGATGGGCGTACCGGTGAACCCTTTGAAGGAAAAATTACTATTGGGTATATGTATCTGATGAAATTAATTCATCTGGCGGAAGATAAAATTCATGCCCGTTCTACTGGTCCTTACTCTTTGATTACCCGCCAACCATTGGGTGGTAAGGCACAATTCGGTGGACAACGTTTTGGGGAAATGGAAGTTTGGGCTCTGGAAGGCTACGGTGCAGCCCATACCTTACAAGAGTTTCTTACGGTGAAAAGTGACGATGTTCCCGGAAGGACAAAGATGTACGAAGCGATAATTAAAGGTGAACCAATCTCTTATCGAGGGGTACCGGAATCATTTAAAGTTTTAGTTCGGGAATTACAAGGTTTGGGTTTAAATATTGAACTAAAAAAGGAAGAGTGATTACACCGATTTCTAAAAGACGATTACACAGATTTTGCGTCAATATGTTTAATCTGTGTAATCTGGTTTTTTAATCTGTGGAATCATCCCGCTCTTTCACCGAAAGGGCGGGACACTTTTGTGAAACTAAAAAGGAGGAATAAGTTGTGGCACTAGTTGAACTAAAAGAAAAAAAGGGAAAAATAACTTTCTTCCCTCGTCCAAAATTTAAAAAACTGCCACCACAACCAAATTTTTTTGATTTTTCCACTGTACGGATCTCACTGGCCAGTCCAGAACAGATTCGTTCTTGGAGTTACGGGGAAGTAAAAAAAACCGATACGATTAACTATCGTACTTTTCGTCCGGAACGGGATGGACTTTTTTGTGAACGTATTTTTGGTCCTTTAAGAGATTGGGAATGTAACTGTGGGAAATATAAATACATCAAATATAAAGGAATAATCTGTGACCGCTGTGGTGTAGAGGTGACTGAATCAAAAGTGCGCCGTGAACGGATGGGACATATTGAATTATCCTCCCCGGTTGCCCATATTTGGTTTTTACGGAAAACACCTTCCCGAATTGCCACCCTTTTAGGGATGAAAATGGGTGATGTAGAAAAAGTTATTTATTATACTCGCTATATTGTGCTTGAAGATTTGAAAGATAGCCAAGGGAAGGTCATTTTAGAGAAGAAACAACTCCTTAACGAAGAGGAATACCGTAAGTATAAACAGGAATACGGGCAGAAACTTAAAATAGATATTGGTGGTTCAGCAATTAGACAACTTTTAAGTGAAATTGACTTAAAAAAAGAAGCCGAAGAGTTACGCAAGAAAATACAAACCTCTCAATCTGATTCCGAACGGAACCGTCTACTTACCCATTTACGAATTGTTGAAGGTTTTATTCAGTCCGGATGTCGACCGGAATGGATGATTTTAACTGTATTACCAGTTATCCCTCCAGATTTGCGTCCACTTGTTCCTCTGGAGGGAGGAAGATTTGCTACTTCGGATCTAAATGACCTCTATCGACGGATTATTAACCGAAATAATCGACTTAAACATATTATGCAACTGAAGGCACCCGAGGTAATGATTCATAATGAAAAAAGGCTTCTTCAGGAGGCAGTAGATGTTTTGTTGGAAAATGGTGCACGGGGTAAAGTGATCACTGGTGCTGGAAATCGTCCCTTAAAATCATTTTCCGATATTATCAAAGGTAAACAAGGACGTTTCCGGCAAAATCTTTTAGGGAAAAGGGTTGACTATTCAGGAAGGAGTGTAATTGTCGTTGGTCCAAATTTAAAACTTTATCAGTGTGGTCTGCCCAAAGAAATTGCTTTAGAACTTTTTAAACCTTTTATCCTGCGTGAATTGATGGAACAATATAATGTTACTTTACGAACCGCAAAACGGATGCTTGAACGGGCTAAACCGGAAGTTTGGGATATTTTAGAGAAGGTAACTAGAAATCATCTAATCCTTCTTAATCGTGCACCGACATTGCATCGGTTGAGTGTACAAGCATTTGAACCGGTTCTCGTGGAAGGGAAGGCGATCCAATTACATCCTTTAACTTGTGCCGCTTTTAATGCTGATTTTGATGGTGACCAGATGGCTGTTCATTTACCTCTTTCTTTAGAAGCACAACTGGAAGCACGATTCCTTATGTTTGCTCCAAATAATATTCTTTCCCCTGCTTCCGGACGTCCAATTGCTACGCCTTCGCAGGACATCGTCTTGGGCTGTAGTTATTTAACCCGGGGAAAAATTGGTGATTTAGGTGAAGGAAAAATTTTCTCTTCCCCGGAGGAAGTAATTACTGCTTACCAAAATAATCAAGTTGGGCTAAATGCACGGATTAAAGTCCAAGGAATAAATCATGATTTGAATGAGGGTAAAGATCCACAAAGATGGAAAGATTATACTACTGTCGGGAGAATAATTTTTAACGAAGTTATTCCTCCCGAACTGGGATATGTAAATCAGACAATAAGTAAGAAGGACTTATCTAATTTAGTAGAAAAATGTTATCACCAATTAGGTCTTGCCCGGACAGTAATTCTCCTTGATGAGGTAAAAAAATTAGGTTATCACTATGCTACTTTAGCTGGATTAACAATATCAATTTCACAGATGTGTATACCACCAATTAAAGAAGAAACGATTAATAAAGCATTTATTCAAGTGAAAGAAATTGAACGTCAGGCAAAAGAAGGAGTGATTACTGAATCTGAACGTTATAATCGGATAATTGATATCTGGACACATGCTACGGAACGGATTACGGAAGGAGTATTTAGAGAAATGAGTAAATACGACGAACTTCCAGTTCTGCCAGAGGAGGAAAAATTTAATTCTTTACTTTTGACAGTTAATTCTGGTGCGCGTGGTTCACGGGAACAGGTTCGTCAACTTTCCGGTATCCGTGGATTGATGGCCCGGCCACAGAGAAAAATTACTGGTGAAGTGGGTGAAATTATTGAATCTCCCGTGCTTTCTAATTTTCGTGAAGGATTAACCGTATTAGAATATTTTATTTCTACTCATGGAGGGAGAAAAGGATTAGCCGATACTGCCTTGAAAACTGCTGATGCCGGATATTTAACTCGCCGGTTGGCTGATGTCGCTCATGATGTAGTAGTGACCATGAAAGACTGCGGGACGATAAATGGTGTACGGATTGGTGCTTTACGCAGTGGGGATGAGGTAATCGAATCTTTGGAAGAACGGATTGTGGGACGAGTTGCTTTGGATAATGTGGTGGGGCTTTTACCCGACGGGAAAGGTGAATTTCATGAAGAAGTACTGGTAGAAAGTGGAGAGATGATTACCCCTGAGCAAGCACGGAAAATTGAACAAGCAGGTATTGAGCGGATACGGATTCGTTCGGTTCTTACTTGTGAGGCACCCTTTGGTGTTTGTGCAAAATGTTACGGTATAAATCTGGCTACTGGACGGTTAGTTGATTTGGGTGAAGCGATGGGGATAATTGCCGCCCAATCGATTGGTGAGCCGGGTACACAACTCACTTTGCGTACTTTTCACATTGGGGGGACAGCAGCACGGGTGGTGGAGAAATCACAAGTAAGGGTGAACCGTGAAGGAATAGCGAAATACCACAATATTCGGACAATTAAAACCAAAGAAAAACAGTTAATCAATGTTAGTCGTAATGCTGTAGTTAGTATTCGTGAACTGGGAGGGAAAGAAATTAAGGAACATTATGAAATTCCTTACGGAGCAAAGTTATACATTAAAGATAATCAAAAAGTTAATAATGGCGACCTTGTCGCGCAATGGGATCCCTATGTTTTACCAATTTTAAGTGAAGTAGAAGGAACAGTTAAACTACTTGATGTGATTGAAGGAATCACTTTACAGGAAGAAAAGAATCGTCTCACCGGCTTAGTGGAAAGAAAAATTATTGAACATCGTGTTGATCGTCTTCATCCACAGGTACTCATCGTTGGTAAAAATGGAGAAAAAAAAGCCGCTTATTCTCTTCCTGTAGATGCGCATTTGGTTGTGGCTAACGGTGACTGGGTAGAAGTGGGAACTATTTTGGCCAAGATTCCTCAGGAAGTCAGTCGGAGCGCAGATATTACTGGTGGATTACCACGCGTAGCAGAACTTTTTGAAGCACGCAAACCAAAAGATTCAGCAATAATTTCGGAAATTGATGGTATTGTCAAGATTGTTCCTACTCCTAAAGGAACTAAAGTTACCGTGACTAATGAAGAAACTGGTTTCAGTCGCGAATATCTCATTCCTCAAGGTGCACATTTGGTAGTTTATGATGGTGATCGGGTCAATGTTGGTGAACCATTAACTGCCGGGGCAATCAATCCTCACGATATCCTCCGGGTAGAAGGAGTGAAAGAAGTACAGGAACACTTAGTAAACGAAATTCAACAAGTTTATCGTCTTCAGGGTGTAACGGTAAATGATAAACATATTGAAATAATTGTCCGCCAGATGGTTTCCCATGTGAAAATTACCAAAAGAGGTGACACAAAATTTCTTGTCGGTGAGATTGTGAAAAAGAATAAATTTGAAGAAGAAAATCAGTTAATGAAAAAATTGGGTAAACAGCAGACGGAGGCTTACCCGATACTTTTAGGTATAACTAAAGCATCGCTTTCTTCCGAGTCATTTATTTCGGCAGCCAGTTTCCAAGAAACGACCCGGATCCTAACCGAAGCAGCAGTACGTGGTGAAGTTGACTATCTCCGTGGATTGAAGGAAAATGTGATTATCGGACATCTTATCCCGGCAGGAACTGGGCTAAAAGAATACCAGAAAATCTTAAGTTAGTTTTTGTTGAAAAAATATCAAAAACTATGATTACACAGATTAAAAACACAAATTACACAGATTTACACCGATGATATATCTGTGTAATCGCCTTTAGAAATCTGTGTAATCAAGTGGCTGTTAATGACTTTTTCAACAGACACTAAGTTAAAATGCCCACAATCAATCAATTAATTCGTTTAGGTCGGGAAGATATTTTCAAGAAGACTAAAGCACCAGCGTTAAGAGGTGCCCCGCAACGCCGGGGTGTCTGTATTCGTGTTTTCACGACGACTCCGAAAAAACCAAATTCAGCATTACGCAAAGTTGCCCGAGTAAAGTTGACTTTCGGCACAGAAGTGACTGCTTACATACCTGGTATTGGACATAATCTTCAAGAACATTCCCTTGTTTTAGTTCGGGGAGGAAGAGTAAAAGATTTACCCGGAGTAAGATACCATATTATTCGTGGCACTTTGGATGCGGCTGGTGTTGAAGGTCGTCGTCAAGGACGTTCAAAGTACGGTGCAAAAATGCCTAAGTAAAGATTACACAGATTTTCTAACAAAGATTACGCAGATTTAATAATCGGTGTAATCTGGTTTTTAATCTGTGCGTAAAGCACCGCTCGTAAAGCCCAGTGCGAAAAGCACCGAGGACGAAAAGTCCCCGTTGGGACTTCGTCCCTTTACGGGTGGTGCCTCGCACCTTTTCGGTGGGCCACGAGCCTTTACTGGGTGGGTGCCACGAAAAGTGGCGTGGCCACCTCGTGGCTTTACGCCACGCACCTTTACGGTGTAATCGGATTTTTATAAGAAAAATGCCCAGAGACCAACGAAAAGTAGTAAAAAGAGAAATTTTGTCGGAGTGGAAATATCACTCAGTATTGATTCAAAAGTTTATCAATAAAATTAATTTTCGAGGTAAGAAAGCTGTTGCCGAGAGAATTGTTTACCGGGCGATGGATCTCCTTAGAGAAAAAACTAAAGGAGATCCGGTAAAGGTAGTTACGGATGCGGTAGAAAAGGTTCGTCCTTTACTGGAAGTAAAACCACGCCGTGTGGGAGGAGCAACTTTTCAAGTGCCAGTTGAGGTAAGACCTGACCGTTCATATTCTTTGGCTTTACGTTGGATTATTGAATATGCTTGTCAGCGTAAAGGTAAACCGATGTTCCAAAAATTAGCTGAAGAACTTCTTGATGCTTACCAGGGACAGGGTTTGGCGATAAAAAAACGTGAAGATACTCATAAAATGGCTGAAGCAAATCGTGCTTTTGCTCATTATCGTTGGTAAAAGGAGAGACGATGGAAAAAATTAACAAAATTCGTAATATTGGTATTATTGCCCATATTGATGCTGGTAAAACTACAACTACGGAACGGGTTCTTTATTATACCGGTAAGATTTATAAAATCGGTGAAGTTGACGAAGGAACCGCAACGATGGACTGGATGCCGCAAGAACAAGAACGCGGGATTACAATTACTTCAGCAGCAACTACTTGTTTTTGGCAGGAGCATCAGATAAACATTATTGATACACCCGGACATGTTGATTTTACTATTGAGGTAGAACGTTCTTTAAGAGTACTTGATGGAGCAGTGGTTGTTTTTTGTGGTGTAGGTGGTGTGGAACCACAGTCCGAGACCGTCTGGCGGCAGGCGGATCGCTATCGTGTACCGCGGATAGTTTTTGTAAATAAACTTGACCGTGTTGGGAGCGATTTTTTTGCGGTTGTGGAACAAATCCGCAAACGTTTGGAAGCAAAACCTTTAATTCTTCAGTTACCTTTAGGTAAAGAAGAAAATTTTATTGGAGTAATTGATTTACTAAAAATGAAAAGTACAATTTGGGAACCGTGCTTCAGTGATGATGGGAGTAAATATGAAGAAAGAGCAATTCCTGAAGAATATTTAGAAAAGACAAAAAAATATCGGGAAAAGTTGTTTGAAATTTTAGCCGAAGTTGACGAAGAAATATTAGGAAAATATGTCCACGGAAAAAATATTGACCTTGCAGAAATAAAAAAAGCAATTCGAAAAAATACTGTTGCCAGCAAAATTTTTCCAATTTTTTGTGGTGCTGCTTTCAGGAATAAAGGTATTCAACCTTTACTTGATGCCGTAGTTGATTATTTACCTTCGCCTTCCGATTTGTCGGGAGTAAGCGGGGAAAATCCCCAAACGAAAGAAAAAATATTCCGTCATGCCGAAATTAACCAACCACTCGCTGCATTTGCTTTCAAAATACAAATTGACCCTTATGTAGGGAGATTAACCTATTTAAGAATTTATTCTGGCAAATTGGAAAGTGGGAAGACGGTTTATAATGTAGTTCGGCAAGCGAAAGAACGGGTGGCACATATTTTACGGATGCACGCTAATCACCGGGAAGAACTAAAAGAAGCATCGGCGGGTGATATTGTTGCTTGTGTCGGGTTAAAGAAAACTTTTACCGGGGATACTTTAACGGTTGAAGATAAACCAATTATTCTTGAGCCAATACATTTTCCTCATCCGGTATTATCCTTAGCTATTGAACCGAGAACTAAAGCTGGTGAAGAGAAACTTGCTCTTGCTTTAAACCGTCTTGCCGAAGAAGACCCAACATTTAAAATTAAGGTAGATTCGGAAACCGGGCAGACAATTGTTTCGGGTATGGGTGAATTACATTTGGAAATTCTTCTTGACCGAATGCAAAGAGAATTTAATGTTTCGGCAAATGTTGGTCGTCCGATGGTTGCTTACCGCGAAACTATCCGCCGTACTGTCCGTGAAGAAGGTAAATTTATTCGGCAAACTGGTGGACGGGGACAATATGGACATGTCTGGATTGAAGTAAGTCCTCTACCCAGAGGTGAAGGATTTAAGTTTGTGAACAAAATTAGGGGTGGGGTTATTCCTAAAGAATACTTCCTGGCAATTGAAAAAGGAATAACTGCTGGGTTAGAAGAAAGTGTACTTGCTGGTTATCCATTAATTGATGTCCAAGTTACTTTACTTGATGGTTCATATCATGAAGTTGATTCCAGTAATATTGCCTACGAAATAGCGGCAGCAATTGCCCTAAAAAATGCAACAAAAAAGGCCGAACCAATACTTTTGGAACCAATAATGAAACTGGTAATTTTTACGCCTGAGGAATATTTGGGTGACTTGATTGCTGACCTTAATGCCCGGCGGGGAGAAATAAAAGAAATAGAACAAAAAGGAAAAATGAAAATAATTATGGGTTATGTTCCTTTAGCGGAAATGTTTGGTTATGCAACTGTCTTACGTTCTTTAAGTCAAGGTCGGGCAAGTTACTCACTGGAATCGTCACATTATCAAGAAGTGCCCAAAGAAATCTTAGAGACAATATTTGAGAAAGTAACTATTTAGAATAAGACGATGCAAACAGATGATAAACGGATGCAGACCCCGTAGATGAAAATCTTTACGGGGCAGACAGATTCTTTATCCGTTTGAATCCGTTTAAATCTGTCTGAATCATTTTAAGAGGAGGTTAAGAAATGGCGAAGGCAAAATTTGAGCGGACCAAGCCGCATGTGAACATTGGGACGATTGGTCATATTGACCATGGGAAGACGATTTTAACGGCGGCAATTACCAAGAATTTAGCC
>Ga0315312_1000218_pt1 | contig 85524 bp, 85 predicted proteins | sample TDP7_MG_FD_203629 | JGI IMG/M metagenome (GOLD analysis project Ga0315312, IMG submission 203629) | Freshwater sediment microbial communities from Lake Towuti, South Sulawesi, Indonesia - TDP7 | ecosystem: Environmental > Aquatic > Freshwater > Lake > Sediment | place: Indonesia: South Sulawesi...
CTAAATGAGTGAACGATACACCATAGCTAGGATAAACCTAGACGGGGAAGACTTTGAAATCTTGGTAAAACCTGAACCAGCATTTTCTTATCGTCTTGGCAGAATCGCTTCTCTCTCCCAAGTCTTGGTGAGTGATACAATTTACAGCGACGCCAATAAGGGGATGAGGACCTCCGAGGAGAAGTTAAAGAAGTCCTTTGGAACATTAGATGTTCAGAAGATAGCCGATACAATCTTAAGGAAAGGCACTTTGCAGTTGACTACCGAGCAGAGAAGGAAGATGACAGAGGAGAAGCGGAGGCAAATCATCACCTTCATCTCCCAAAACTGTGTCGATCCAAAGACGAAACTTCCTCATCCTCCGACAAGAATAGAGCAAGCTATGGGGCAAATACACTACTCTATAGACCCATTCAAGAGCACTGAAGAGCAATCCAACGAGGTCATAAAGCTACTCCGCTCGATTATACCGTTAACCATGGAAAAGCTCATGGTATCTGTGCGGATACCCCCACAGTACGCTGGCAAGGTCTATGGAACCGTCAAAGGCTTCGGTATCATAAAGAGGGAAGAATGGCGCTCCGATGGGTCGTGGTCAGGTGTTTTGGAGATGCCCGCAGGACTCTACGCCCCCTTTCTAGATAAACTTGGGGGAGCCACGAAAGGCAATCTAGAAGCTAAGATAATTCAGTAGAGCGGTTAAGGGAATTATATTGCCAATCTTTTATGAAAATAAGCAGCTTGTGACACCTGGGGATCTGCTGGCAGAAGGCGATTACTCAACTGGCAGCAACACACATAAGGAAGGAAACAAGATCTATGCAAGTCGCCTAGGCCTCGTAGACTACATGGAGAGAGAGATCTCCGTTGTAGCCCTAGATGCGTTTTACTTCCCATCCGTCGGCGATCTGGTGATCGGCAAAATTGCCGAAGTGAACATAAACGGGTGGACCGTTGATATCGATGCGCCCTATTCAGCGGCGCTTCAGGCTTCAGACGTCTTGAACAGGTTTAAGCCTCAAAGAGACGATTTATCAAAGATATTCGATGTGGGAGACCTTATTCTCGCAAAGATCACAACTTTTGATCGAAGCCGAGATCCCCTCTTAACAGTCCGGGATCCGGGACTGGGAAAAATAAGCCGTGGTCAGATTGTCAAGGTTACGCCTACAAAGATCCCGCGAGTTATTGGAAGAAAAGGTTCTATGATAACTATGCTAAAAAATGAGACTGGCTGCAGGATCATAGTCGGGCAGAACGGCTTGATACTCGTGGATGGAGAAAAGCCGGAAGATGAGAGGCTAGCCATAATGGCGATCCATAAGATTGAAGAAGAGGCGCACACCTCAGGATTGACAGACCGAGTAACCGGGATGATAAGAAGAGAAAAAGGTGGTGCAAAATGAGCCAGTTTGCTGGGAAACTCATTGGCGAAAACGGGATCAGGATAGACGGAAGAAAAATCGATGAGCTGAGACCTATAAAGCTTTCAGTGGGCGTACTCAGCAACGCCGATGGATCAGCCTATATCGAGCAAGGTAAGAACAAGATTCTCGCAGCGGTGTACGGTCCAAGGGAGGTTCATCCGAGACATCTAGCCCTCCCAGACCGTGCTTTGCTTAGATGTCGCTATCACATGGCACCGTTCTCTGTAGAAGAGAGGAAGTCCCCAGCCCCTTCAAGACGCGAGTTGGAGCTCTCAAAAGTCATACGCGAAGCCCTTGAACCGACGATATTTCTCGAGCAGTACCCAAGGACCTCCATCGATCTGTTCGTTGAGGTTCTGCAGGCTCACGGGGGAACTAGATGCGCAGGTGTGACCGTCGCTTCCCTAGCCCTGGCTGATGCAGGGGTCCCTATGAGGGACCTGGTCGTGGCGTGCGCATCGGGGAAGGTCGGCGGCAAGATAGTGCTTGATCTGAACGATATCGAAGATAAGGAAGGCGAGGCCGATGTTCCGGTCGCGTTCATGCCGAACCTAAACGCGATAACGCTACTTCAAATGGATGGTTTGCTTACTATCGAAGAATTTGAGAAGGCATTGGAAATCGCCATAGAGGGTTGCAGACGCATATATGCCCTTCAGAAGGAGACTCTGAAGGCCAAGTACGTCGCTATCAAAGAGGAGGTAGAAGAAGAGTAATGTCTTCCATAATGGTTTCGCGAATAAGACAGAGACAGATAGCCCAACTGATTGCTAGTGGTAAAAGGCTAGACGGAAGGGGATTGACCGATTACCGCGAGATCAAGATTGAACCCGGCATCATTGAGAAGGCGGAAGGGTCAGCAATGGCCTACATAGGAAGAACCAGAGTCCTTGCTGGAGTAAAGATAGAGACCGGTGAACCCTTCTCTGACAGGCCAAACGAGGGTGCCCTTACTGTAAACTCAGAGTTCGTACCACTGGCTTCGCCAGAGTTTGAGGCTGGTCCCCCAGGAGAAGAATCCATAGAACTGGCTAGGGTAGTTGACAGAGGGATAAGAGAATCCAAAGCTATCGAACTTGAGAAGTTATGCGTAGTGCCCGGCAAGAAGGTTTTTGTTGTTTTTGTGGATGTTTATGTTCTCAATCATGACGGAAACCTCATCGACACTGCAGCTCTTGCCTCTCTAGCGGCTCTTCTAAACACGAAGATGTTTAACTACGAAGTGCAAGATGACGAAGTAAAAATCCTTCCCGGTTTCACCCAGCTCCCCGTTGTAAACTATCCTATTTCATTAACCTTTGCAGAAATAGATGGGAAGCTGATCCTCGATCCAGGACTTGATGAAGAAGAGGTTATGGACGCCAGATTCACAGTGACCTTCGAAAAGAGCGGAAAAGTATGTGCGATGCAGAAAAGCGGGCGAGGTACTTTCACCAAAGATCAAATATTGGAAGCTACGAAGATGGGGCAGCAAAAGGCCGAAGAGGTTAGAAGAATGGTGATATAGTTCATGGGGCGGAAGAGGCGGACTAAGAAAGTTGGCTCTACCCGTGGATTGGGCGCCAGGTACGGCGTAACAGTAAGGAAACGATACATAGAAGCAATTTCAGAGTTGAAGAAACCGCAGACATGTCCTCAATGCGGACATAGAACAGTTCAACGGGAAAGCGTCGGAATATGGGTATGCACGAAGTGCGGTTTCAAGTTCGCTGGCGGAGCCTACGTTCCAGCCACGAAACTGGGTGTCACAGCCAAACGTTTGGCGTCAAAAACTTCTTGATTATTGAAAGTTCTGTCTGACTTGTAGAAGGATGATCTTGTTAACGACATCTCGAAGACCCACGAGAAGAATCCGGACTTTCTGCAACGATCTTGAGCGATCCATCCCTAACACCTTGAGAGTCAACAGGGGTAAGATGAGCCTCCAAGAACTGGCCGCCCACACAGTCGGGAGAGGCCAAGACCGCATCATAATCGTTGATCGATGGAAAGGTGGTGTGGGAAGTATAGGACTCTACAGGATCGGTCAAGGGAGACTGGTTCAAGTCCGACCTCAGATCTATGTCGGAGGGATGAAGCTTCAGAGAGAGCTCGGAGAAAGGGCGAAGAAAGTAGGTTCGTTGGTGATCGCTAGAAATCCAGATGAACCTTCTCCCGAGGTATCGAGGCTTTCGGAAGCGCTCTCCGATTTTCTTAGTGTTCCAATTATGAATATTGACGAAGCCAGCTTGAACTATGAAGCTGTGATGCAAGTCTACCGTGGTAAGCCGGAGTCTCTGAATTTGTCTTTCTTTCTCCTTCCAAGTATGGTCGAAATAGGTCCACACATAACGATTGCGCGCCTAATGTGGTAGATCTGATGTGGGAAGCCAAGGCGTCAATACGGATAGAGTTCCCCTCTGAAAACAGGGCAATTGTTGTATTAGATGCCTTGAAACCGGAAACAAAGGAGTCTCCCAGACAGCGCGTTAGGGTTGATGTCAAACGTGATGGACGAAACCTCAGACTCTTGTTCGAAGCAAAGGACACGACGGCCCTAAGGGCTTCGATAAATTCCTATACAAGATGGGTTATGGTTATAGAGGACGTTCTATCAATGACTGAATCTTTCGAGGCTATTTCTCAGTAGAAACAGAGTGATTTGAATGGATCTTGGGTTCATGAGCGATTTAAACAGTAGGCGTAGCAAGGTTCCCGTTGTAGGAGGGCAGAATGTCGGAGTTGAGTGAAGATTGTTCGCTGCTGGCAAATGCTGGAAGAAAGATGGGTGGATAATCAGCGTCTACCAGGGCGTAGAGGACCCCTACGTAACTCTCAAGCTTAGAAAGATGAAAACTCGAGTTGACGAGAAACTAACCGAAACCAGAAAGATATGCGTTAGACAATTATAGAAGCGTTTGTACGGATAGTGGATTAGATCTTTTTCGATGAGTTGGAAAGGATACTTTATCTTTATATGTACTCATCGTGTTGGGATGATTCTCAAGCTAGACGAATCACTCGACCATTTGAGAGAGGGTGCGAGCGCAATTCCCGTACAATGTGTTCCTGGGTCTCTGTGTTCAACTTAGACAAATTCCGCTACTTCGCAAAATAATTAAGTCGTATCAAGGATTGGTTTCTTCAATGCGGCAACGAAGCTCATAGTCAGAAAAGAAACATCGGATTGGATTGGCGGCTGGTGAGGTGATCGGTTTTTCATTAGAAACATTCAATCACAATGTGAGCTTATCTTTTCCTCACCCAACACTCAATCAGTGAATTATTAGTTGTGTTGTTGCCACTCATTTGGGAAATTCTGATAATACCTCAGCGGTCAAATATCTCCAAAAGCATAACACCTTATATGAAATAATCACTAGTCTTTCTGCAATTCAGTGGCCAGGAATATCCTTACTATTTCTCTTCTGCCGTATTTTCCAAAACCGTATGGGCAGGGGCCCGGGTGAGTATGTTTGACAGGGCTTTCTCTGCGACCGAGACGCATCTTAAGAGATCGTCGATTGTTGAGATGAACGTTCCAAATCTTTTTTCCTCACATCTTACGTGGGTTATTACTTGTTTACCGGATCTGGTGGTCTCTACGGAGAGGTAAGGAGGAAGATCCATGTTGTCTGGAGAGACCGCCTTTAAGACGGCTTCCGCTAGCTGTTCATCATCATATGTCAAGAAAAGCCTAGCTTCCAAGGTTGATTCCCTTGAGATTCTCCCTTACGAGCTCGTCCACGACTCTGATAAAGTCTTGTCTCCGATCGTGTGGAACCTGAGCGCCCGCTGCAATATCGTGCCCCCCTCCTTTACCAGAGCTCTTCTCGGCTGCTACACGGATGATCTCTCCAAGATTGAAGCCACTTCGAATAAGTAGATCGGTTGCTCGAGCCGAGATCTTGACGATTCCTTCATCAGAAACTATCGAGTAGGCAATCAGGGGTTTGGTCCGTTTCGGCATATTTGATGAGAGTATGGTTGAAATCGCGCTGATCATCTTCTCATCAATGAACTTTTCTCCACGCACCACATAGATGCTGCCGAGCTCTTCTATGCGGTCTGGATTCTCATTCAGCCAATTGAGGTACTTGACAATATTCTGCCTATACTCACTCAGCGCGGATTCAGCACGCTCAAGCGACGTCCCTCTATCGCCCATACATATCGATATGCCGAGACTAGGCTTACCAGTCCGACCGGTAGCATTCAACAAAAGGGCAAACTCCCGTGCATCTCTAAGTGGAGTCCACGGCTGCTCATTCTTCAACGTGTAGATGGTCCCGATCAAGTCCATGGCCACATCGCTTTCAAAACCTTTTGAAGCAAGGTGACCGGCCAACGCAGAGAAAAGTTTCTTCTTCTCGTCTTGTGAAAGGTCTCGTAGAGCACGCCATTTCTCCATGTTCTTGACTTTTATATCCAAGCTTGCAAGTAATGCTAAGGCTTTGTCTTCTTCCCCACTGATGTCGGGTATGAAGGGGCTCGTCGTGTAGGCTAAGGCCTTATGGATCGGCCGAGTTTCTCTTCCAGGGAGGAGGAGGTCTACATCGAGGTCTAGGCAGCCGGCCTTAACCGCATCGTCGACGATTATTTTGTTGATGCCGCCGAAGCTTCGCTCCTCATACTTGTCTTGCAGGTCGCCAAGAGCTCCAACTACGGCAAGGTATGCTAAGTCAATGTTCGACTCGTCAAGCTTTTTGCTTATTAGGTATGACACGCCGGCTCCACTTAAATCATGCGAGCCGTCGATCCCGTGAAGATGCGGATTTACCTGCAAAAACAACTCAGAAATATCCTCCTTGAGAGGTTGGTGATGATCAAGGACAATTAGCTGTTTGCCGGACAGTTTCTGGTTGAGTAGATCTAGGTACCCGCTTCCCATATCAGCGAATATTATCAGTCCGGGGCTTTCCGAAGCTATCTCCTCGGCTACCTTTTCGTCGAACCACCTCTCAATTCTGATTCGAAAATTGGATTGAACCCGATAAAGAGCCTTTCCCAAAATGCCTGCGGCCGCTATCCCGTCCGCATCCAGATGAGATTCTACGTAGACGTGTTCACCTTTCTTAATGGTTTCCAGAATTAGATCTGCAGCTTTTGAAGCTTCTTCCAGAAGTGATTGGATGGCTCCTTGGTCATCTTCCATAAGAATCCCAAGGTCATGCAGGCGAGATCGCTTTTGGCGTATACTTCCAGCTTTGTGGAAGTCCCCCTGTCTGTTTATAGTACTCTGCAAGGCTACGGATCTTGGATTCGATGGTCAAGAGTGCCTTCCTATCGTACTTATCGCTTCTGTGCTTTTCCAGATGCGCTTGAGTTCTTGCGGCCTTTCTCAGCAACATCTCTAGATCCTCGGGAATCGAAGGTGTCAGTCCGTTCTCTTTCAATACCCGTGTGATGCTCTTGCCAACGATGGGTTTAGCAAGGGGCACACCATGCTGGTCACGTAGGATTGTGCCGATTTTGCTTGGGTTATTTCCTTCCTTTGCGAGCTTTACGATGAGGGCTTCTACCTCCTCAGGTTGATATCTGCACCACATTGGCGGTCTTTTGCCTACTGGCCGAACTGAATGTGATTGTCCTTTCTCTTTCTTTGGCAACGTCTATCCTCCGAAGGCTTGGAGTCTCTCTAAAAGCCATGTTCCGCCCATATTTAAAAGCTTTGTCACATGCAGATACAGTATCAATCTTTTTATCGCATAAGTGGGTGGCTTGTCTCGGCGAGACCTAGTCTCCGTTCTTATATCGGCTTAAATCCTCCATTGTACGGCTTACTGAGCCTAATGAGATATTCGTTCGGAGACTTTTTTCGTGACAAAAGGTATTTCTTCCATCTTTGCGCATGTATGAGTTTGAGGAGCGCCTCTTGGCTGTGCAGGCGAGATTATTCAGAGTCACTGCAGATGAGCATCGAAGAAACTTGTGTTCGCTGTGCAGGGGGCATAGGAGACTCTGTGGGAAACTTGTGTGCCCTATAATGGTCAAGGCCGAAGCCCTAGTGAAACTTGAGGAAGACCTCTCGAAAGAGAAGGTTTTTGGTGCTTCTCCACCAGCTGTTTTTGTGGGTTCTTGGAATTACCCGAAGGTATTAGCTGGGCCACTGGTGCCTCCGTTTTCCTATGTTGAGACCTCGATTATGGATCTCCCTGAACTTTGGCTGGACAAATCATTGGATGAGATCCTCCGCTATCGGTTGACTCTGATCAGGGGGAAGCATCTTGTACCAGTCAAATCTGCGAGAAGACCTGAGAAGCTTCTCTCGACCTTTCAGGAGATTGTTTTGGCATCTCAGCCAGCGGATACGGAGATGTGGTTCACAAAAAAGCCCAGCATCTCCATGATATTTTCGCCGCGCGAGCCTCCGGCAGGACCTTCTGCACCGATAAAGCGTGCCGTGTTAGCTGAGAATCCCAAAGTACCAAAGGTTGTCGATCACGTCGTCTCAGACACAGATCTCAAGGCAGAGCAAGGTGTGCTAAAGCTTTACAGCTCTAATATAAGCCAAAGGCAGGTAACTAGGATGCTCTCGGGGGGTCTTTTAGGCTTAAAGAAGAGGAGGAGGCTTGTCCCCACTGAATGGAGCATCACAGCGATCGACGACATCCTAGGAAGAGCAATACGTAGAGAGATCCTGAACTATCCATGGATAAACGAGTTTATGGTCTTTGGGCATGAAGCTTTAGGAAACAATGTTCAGATACTTTTGGTTCCGTCGTCATGGATGTTCGAGGCGCAGGAAGCCTGGCTTATCTCATCCAGCCCTGTTCCTGGGGTTGACTCCGAGCTTTTCTGGGGACGGCGATCGTACGCTTCAGATCTTGCTGGAGCCTATTACGCAGCACGACTCCCCGTATTTGAGTATCTTAGAAAGATCAGAAGGCAAGCCGGAGCCATAGTCTTCATGGAAGTCTACCCTGAATGGATCCCTCTGGGAGTTTGGCGTTTCAGAGAAATCTGTCGCGAAGCCCTAAAGAAAGAACCTGTAAAATTCAATACTTTGAAAGAAGGCCTTGAAGAACTCGGCAAAAGGCTGGTGCTCCCAGTTGATAAATGGTCAGAAAGGAGCACTATCATGCGGTGGTACCGGACTCAAAAGAGGTTAACTCATTTCTTGCCGTAACTATGTGTGGCGGGAGCAGTCAGCGATGAAACGAAGCAGACAAAATACTCTAATTCCTGAATCGCCGAGGGCAGGGGTATGCTCCTACGAGACCAAGGCAAGGTATTTCACGACCCATATGAAACAGTCGCTGTTGCCACTGGGTTTCGCCTTATGCAGCACCACCAAGTAGTAATGAAGCGAGAACGGCGATTGCGACAATAACAATGGTCTCAAGTAGCGTTATTTTCCAATGCACCTTTGTCCTCTCAGAGCGATAGCGCACCAAGAAGACGCCTACAATAGACACAACTATACCTAATGATAGAATAACGTCAAGCGGCTCGGGGAGCATCAAATAAGCCACTATGGGTATGCTGCCCGCAAGGAAAGTGGTTGTTGCACAGATTGTTGCCGCATAAAGGTTTGACCTACTTATCTCTCCGTGCAAGAGTGTAAACAGCCGCTTAACCAGCAGAAGAGATTTGTCTCGTTCTTTCTTGTCAGGTATATCGCTTAGGCTGTAGTTCATCAAAGTCTGTAGGGTCATCATGTCTGCTAAGTCCTCGGTTATTCCGCCAAGCATGAAACTAGAGAAGTTAGTTATGGCCACGGCTGTCAGTGTCAGAAAGGCTGCGAATGCCGCTGCGCTAGTGGTTAAGTCTGCCATGAAGGCTGAAAGGATGGTCACGAGTCCTGCGATGGAGCCGTCGGTCAATCCCGCAACAACCTCGAGAACCGGCTTCTTCTTCAAAAGTAGACTTCGCCATTCCTTACCCAGTTTGACACCCTGTTCGGTGAGCTGAACCAGGTCCTCCTGATCACGAATCAGCCCCTCAGAAGTCATCTCTTTCAAAGCCTTGTCATAATCGTTCATTTCAATGCGTACGTAGCCTGAGCAAATCTTGTCGATCTGGCGTTTAAGCTGCATCTTCTGCAATATGGTTCCTTTGCCTAGGCTCAGAAGTACAATTACCCTTATGATATCAGGTAGCTCTTGTACCTCAAACGACAACGAACTAGTCACCGCGTGCGACTTCACATAATACGTGCAAGTTAATAACTATTATTCCGTGAGCTCTCACATTTCATGGGAATCGCCTTGCTAACGTTCATAGAGAACTTGTTCCGGCATGTTTCTGCTGGTCTGCCCTTCATATTTCTCTCTTAGAGATGTTTCAACTAGTAGCCCTATCTACTCCCCGAGCTCTGTCATCGGAGATGAGGTCATGACTACATCTGGCAAAGTTTTGCCCAACGGCCAAGTGGACCAAAGAACTCGCGGTCTTGGCGCGGAGCCTCAAGACAGTATTCCACATCGCGGTTCTCGCGGTCTCCCCAACCGTCGTTCATTTCCCATTTGGATCGAAATCTTTCGAAGAGACTTCTTCAATCCTTCTGCCTTATTGCGACTTCACGATGCTTTTCCACCCCGTCAGGTCTATGTTCAGGCGGTTCTGATCTTTGTGCTAGGTTACCCGCTTGTCAATGCGATCAGCTGACTAGCATAAAAACCAAACCTACAATAACCTTCGTCATAGGCGCAGGCGGATTCTTCGTCACGTAATATTCTGGATAGATTTTCGGTAGATGGTTACAGTCAACCAGACCATTAGTATGATGGGGGCCATTTTAAAATCATCCGCTCATAGTATGGACCCCGTTTCAAAAATCTGTGCTGCGGTACGCGTTACGCAAAAACGTTATCCATTGATTCCTGCTTATCTCACTGATCACCTTTTCCTCTCTATGTCCCAAAGGTTTATGATCATATCCAATAGCTCAGGTTGCAGAGCGTACAAGGTCTTAGCCTCTCCTTTTGGTATGAAAATTCGGATCTTGAACGAGCGACCGAAATAGGCACTCATTTCGAAGTAGCATTCGGGTCTTCTGAGATTTTTATCCCAGTATTTTCTGTGGAACTCATCGATCGCAGGCTCTATACATCTTCTGATGATCTCCTCATTTGAGAGACCGTGAGGAAAGCTCAAAGAGAAAGTATATTTTATGAAACCTTCGTGAGTACAGTTTAGAACTCTGCTCGTCATCACCTGTTGATTTGGTACAAGTAGGAGATTGAAGGAAGGAGTGTATAACTTCGTGTAGTTTATCGAAATCTCCTCGACTTGACCTTCCACATCACCTATCTTCACATAGTCTTTTACCTTGAAGGGCCTACTTATGATGACGTAGAAACCCGCGGCTATGTTGTTTATCGTCTGAGATGACCCAAAACCTACGACTGCGCCGACGAGAGCTGAGCCGCCGAGAAACCATGTCGTTGGAAGCTCGAACATTGAAAACGTTGCACTTGTGGCGACGACCATCGTCACAACACGAAGTATTAGTCGCAGAGAGTTCTCTACGTGAGGGTCGAACTCGAATTTCTTGGCCATGCGGGAAATAGATCGGCTGGATATTTTATACACTATTGCTATCGCCAATACAACAAACGAGCTTACAATCAGACGCGATATCTCTGGTTCAAACTGATCGAAATAGTTTAGTAAATCTTCAAGATTCATTCAGCTAACAACTCAAATGGTTTTCGTGTATTTCATAGTTCTAACTTCTGCATATAAGACTACCTGCAAAGTCAGACGAAATCGTACCGTTCATCCATGATCTTTGCCACGAGGAAACCTAGCGGAATCACTAAGAAGTAGTGGAAGAAAGATCTGCAGAGCTCCAAAAAGCAGCAGGTCGTAGTTGTGAAAATAGGAAACTTGATGTTTATGGAAAAGCCGAATTGAGAAACGACAGTGTAGGTTTGTTTCCGATTTCACTAGGAGACTCGGTTTCTTAATCAATTAAAATCCTGTCAATGTTGCCTGGAAAAGGATGTAAACCATAATCAGCAAGATTCCGCCCCATTTGGGTATTCCACCCTTCGCTAGGAAATGCCATAAGAGAAGCGATGTTACTAGCAGAAAGGGGAGGATCTCCGTTAACACTGCCAAGTTCACTGAGACTGGTGACACAAGAAGAACGGACCCTAGAACTAGAGTTATATTCGTGAGATTGGAGCCGACTGCATCTCCAATCGCTAGACGGATCCGCCTCCGTCTTACTGCAGTCACATCTAGTGCAAGCTCAGGCAGAGACGTACCTATTGCTACAATCTTCGCACCAATGAGGATAGCGGGCACTCCCAAAATGGTTGCAATATCAGATGCTGACCACACTGCGAACCTTGCTGCCAGGACGACGACGAGGATTCCCGCTATCATCTTCATGATAATAACTTTCTTGCTTACTCTTGCTACTACCTTCTCAGAAAGAACGGGCGGTGCCTTTCTTGCTCTGGTCATTCTGTATACGCTGAAAATGAAGACTCCGATGAGAGCCGCGCCAACAAAGGAACCCATAGTTTGGATGGATGCTGAAAGAAGAGGGGTCACTAGGAGAATAGGGATTACTGAAGAAAGGAACAGTATATCCGCCATCTCCACCAAGAAGTCTGACTTGACTTTCATAAGAGGACCAATTACAGCCATTACGCCTACGACTATCCCGATGTTGAACACGTTGGAGCCCATTATGTCCCCCACGCTTATCCCTGGAGTGCCTTGGAGTACTGAGAAAACAGCAACCGTCATCTCAGGTATCGAGGTCATAACTGAAACGATGACAAATCCGACTGAAGCCTCACTGAGACCGGTCAGTTCAATCAAGTCTTCTATCCACCCTATTGTTAAATGACTGGCTTTCGCTAGAACAGCCAGCGAGGCTATTAACATCACACTGGAGGCAGCTAATGCTATTTCGGTTGTCATCGAGTATTCTCCAACATTTTTGCTTAATTGCTCATCTTCGCTCAATCAGTTATGCTAATTAAAAAATATTTATCCACACGGTACAATACACTACTCTAAACGAAAAATGACAACATCAGAGAGCGAATATTTATGACGACGGAGCTATAGATGAATGTGGGTTTGGGATGGTTGACTTAAAGTGCATGAAAGAAATCTGCAATGAAGCTCAGTAGAGAACCATTCTTTTCTCATGTCGAGAAGTTCTACGTAGAGAAAGATGAGGTGGGGTGAAAATGCGCCTCAGTCTTGATCCAGTTGTTCTTGGGATAATAGGTCTACTCGTAGGGGTTTTCATATTTTTACCGATTTTCGCACGGAAACACGCGATGAAACGGTATCTTTACTACTCAAATCTGGAGCCAGTCTTGGCAAACTTAGGTTTTCTCCTTCAAATCTCAGGATTCTTTACTTTACCCTCAATCGTCTATGCATACTACCTCAATGAGTTGAGCGCAGCCATCGCACTTCTTATCACCGCTTTAGTTTTCTTATGCCCAGGCTTTCTGCTAAGTTTCTTGTTTGAACCGAAAATGCCGAACCTAAAGCAATCATGTACGCTTTTGGTTCTATTTTTTCTGTTTGTCCCGTTAATAAACTGCATACCATTTCTATACTTGGGAGTTTTCGAAGGAAACCTCATAGACCAGATTCTCAACAGCTGGTTTGAATCCTCGTCGGCAGTTTCAACAACAGGTCTTACGCTTCTAGAAGGGGTTACCATGCCAAAATCCGTAACTCTGGCAAGGGGCATAAGCGAGTGGGGTGGAGGTATTGGCATAATATTCATGCTGCTTTCATCTTTCTATCCAAGCGAGTCGCTTTCTTACTACGCAAGGGCCTTAGGTATAGAGAAAATCACAAAAGATTATAAAAGATCATTTCTGGTCGTTTTGCTCATTTACCTCGTCTATACACTAATTTTCTCGGCAGTTTTAGTCTTACTGGGCCTAGATAGTTTTACAGCATTTCATACAACATTTACCATATACTCTACAACGGGGCTCACAGTTGTCAATGTCCTAAGGCTTTCTGTACTCGCTATTATAGTTATCACCGTTATGATGCTGGTCTCAGCTTTCAGTTTTTCGTTTCATCTCAGATTCGTCTCATTCCTTTTAAAGGTAAATTGGAAAATGCTTTTTAAAGGAAACTGGCGAATTTTCATTTCGTCCCTTTCTAAAGAGAATTGGAAAACACTTCTAACGAAAGAAATGAAAATATACTTCATTCTTCTACTTCTTTTCACTCTTGCATTCTGGCATGTGACAGGCCTAAATCCATTTCGTGCATTTTTCCATATTATAGATTTTTCAACTTCCGTCGGTCTAAACTTAGTGCCTTTTGAGGAGATAGGAGAAATGGGCAAAATTATTCTAGTGGTTGTAATGCTAACTGGTCCATGTTCATTCTCCCTGGGTGGAGGAATAAGAATCCTGCGACTCTACATCCTCGGGAAGGTCTTGTTGGCGTTACCGCGAATCTTCCTAACAGGTGAAATCCCAAAGGTTAAGGTTGGAGAAAGCTATCTCGAAACATCAGATATAATCACTCATTTACTTATAGTCTTTCTATTCATATCAGTCTCGTTTCTTGCAGCTTTAGTTCTGTGCAATTATGGCTACAGATTTGTCGACGCTTTGATTGAGAGCGTATCAGCAATAACAACAACCGGGGATTCGCCTAAGACTTTAACTCCAAGCCTCCCTGGCATTCCAAAGTTCTTGCTCATTGTACTTATGCTTCTAGGAAGGATTGAAATCATACCCATGTTCATTGTCTTTTCACGGGTAGTAGAGTCAAGATTTGGTCACTAGTTCATTATGTCGGTCGAATACTGGCTTAGGCGCCTCAGCTGAGGCTCGATTAGGCCTGCTCTTAGCCGTGATAGGAAGGCAACCACAACGCCCGAAAGCCTACAAGAGACTATATGCGAAACACAAAGAGAAAAAAGAGTACAATCAAAAATTCGCTAAAGTTAAGTAACCGATTTAAAAGACTGACATACAATATAAATATGCTGCGCTTAGGATATTGTGGTGCTTTGTCAGATGGAGGTCGTAAGGCTTCTTCTTCCCTTCACTGTCCCATCGGAAGATCAGGAAATACCCCCAGATAGAGAAAAGGAGCTCGCCACAATGTTCTGTTTGGCAGAAATAAGTAGGGATAAAGGAGGAGGCTTAATATGGAAGAAGCCTCCGGAGGAAATCTCTTTCCTCACAGAGGTTTGTTATCCCTTCTGGCTTGTTCCCTGGAGGAGAAGAACACTTCTGTTTGACGGTTTAGACATTATGAGTCACACAATATCCTTTGATATCTTATCTGATGCAGGGATATTTATCCATGAAATGAAGGGAAGCGCAGACAAACTAGAAGCATACTCTGCCTTCCTCTCTCATAACCTCAACTACTTTGGGGAGTTCTCAGGTAAAGGACAGAAAACTATAAAGGGCTTAATAATCGATCCACCTTTCACCAAAGATTTTTTCTCCCTTCTCCCAAAGGCTGGGCGCATTAATGACTCCTTCTCAGACAGGGCTTTCCTATCTCCACTCAGAGACGAATCGGCGGTCAAAGCCTCTCTTGGGGAACTTTCCAACTTTAGGAATGCATTAAGAGAGGATGTCAAGAACTTAAAAAATATCGTGAAGACGCTCATTGAAACAACCGAAAAACACATTGACGCCACTAACAAAGAGATCGAAGAAACTCACAAAAGATTCGAGATTGAAATTGCCCGTTCAAAGTCTGACGTTATGAAAAAAATCGAAGAGGCAAGGAGAGAATACGATCAGAAAATCGTCTCAGTCTCTGAGAACACAAGACATCTAATTCAAGACCTCAACCAAGAACTTGTAGAGCTTGAGGGGAATAAGAAACGTTTGACAGTCTGGGCTGAACAATGCGAATCCGAAATACCGGCAGCTAAAGCTCGCCAGGATGAGGCTGAAGCAGTACGTTGGAGACAAGAACTTGAAAAGTGCAGAGAAGAGCTTTTAGGGGTAGATAAGAGATTTGAAGAAGTAAATAGAAGCATTGAGAAGGCTGTATCCGCACGGGATTTGGAAGTCTCAAGGCTCAAGTCCGAGTACACTTCCCAAATGGAGATAATTATGGCTGATCTGAAAAAGACTGAAGCTGCTCGAGACTCTGAAGTTCAGATGCATGAGCATACGTCAAAATCGCTAGAGGAATCAACTTCGGCTATGATTAGCCAAATAAATAGGTGGATAGAACTGAGAAATCTTTCATTGGTTAAGCTTGACACGACGGGGTACCCCATCACCAGAAGGAAATATGCATTGGTGTATTTACCATTCTTCCTCGCCTGCTATAAGCAAGATTTGAAGAAGAGATACATAGCGTTCCCTCCCTCCATAGTGAATACTATGACTGGCGTCACAAAGATTAAAGGAGCACTTAGATCTTTTAAAATAAGGATGCTTCTGCAAGAGCTTTCGACACCTATAACAAACCTCCTAAACCGGTTCGCAGACTTGGTCGACCAGAACCGGATGTTTGAAGATAGAATAGTAAATGCTTGCACCAAAACAAACATATTGAAGACGAGAGATCTTCGTAGAGGTATAGAAACTGGGCTGAGAGGATTGAGAGAGGAAGAGTGGCTTTCAGAAAAGGAGTTCAAGCTTTTTAACGAACGTCTAGAGAAAACTAAACCTTAAAGCTGTCAACTGCGTCAAATCTTTCTAGTCATGGAAAGAAAAAGGATAAAAACTTAAGCTTTCCAAGTATATAACGAGGTTGCGTTATGTCGCAAGTTCTACTGAGAAGGCAGAAAACTCGTATTGCTGGGGAACCAAACCTAATTAAGAGGATTCTGGTTCCGCTTGACGGTTCTGAACCCGCAGACGTAGCCTTAGATTTTGCACTTGATCTAGCCGAGAAATACTCTGCCGAGATCGTATTATTGAGCGTCGTTCCGCCGGTCACCTTGCCAATGGTTGCGTCTCCGGTTACAGGCATATTGCATATACCGCCGGTGGCTATGGGCGCGTACCAAAGGGAACTGAAAGATAATCATGAAAAGATGTTGTCAGAAGCCCTTAGAAAGATAAAGCAAACCAAACGTAACTTGAAAGTATCAACGGTGATTGCGGAGGGACGACCATCCGACAAGATCGTTGAAACTGCTAAGGAAGGGAATTTTGACATTATAGTCATGGGAAGTCGCGGGTTAGGCGGCATCAAGGAATTCTTCTTAGGAAGCGTTAGCGACAGAGTCGCTGATGAAGCGCCATGTCCAGTATTGATAGTCAAATAGTCCATTATACTTCTAACCCCTAAATTCTGCCAAGTTTAGTCAAGAACTCGAACAGCTTGCGCGCCCCAACAGCTTTGGGTTTCAGCTATTGTCATTGCTGGGGGCACCTCGCAAGCTAAAAACTTTTAAACTTGCAGTTGCCTCAATTTTCGAGTAGAGTCTACTGGAAAAGAGCTCGAAAGGGAATCTGATCATTGAAACTAGGAAGGTTTGTATTTGTGGTCAGACGGAAGGTCAGACTGCTCATACTTGAATGTACCTTAGAGTCCAAAGAGAGAATGTCCGAGGGTCGGTTACTTCGAGAATTGACGCGCATTCTCGGCTTTGAAAGACGAACAAGATTCATGGTCATCGGTGATAAGAACAGTTTTCTCAGGGAAGTCGAAGACATGGCGGAGCCATACCTGCACATATCGGCTCATGGAGATTTCGACCCAACGAAAGGAACGTGGATAGATATTGCCTGTGGAGGGAAGATCCATTCAAACGATCTAAGTGACCTGTGGGAAGGGAAAGCAATGTCAAAAATCCCAAATCTTGTCGTACTCTCCGCCTGTAAGACCGGTCACATAGATATGGTGAGGGCTTTCTCTGATGCAGGTTGCCAATATTGCATAGCGCCTTTACATGAAACTTCATGGGAAGACGCTGCTGTCTTCTTAACAATGTTTTACAAACTTCTAATAGGGGAAAGAAGGAGTCCGTGGGTCTCGTTTAGGAAAACGATAGTCGGGGTTTCAAATGCCCTTCCGAGGCTTTCGGGAGCTTGGAGCTTTTACGAAAGGGGCGAAAAATTGCTCGTAAATAAGCTATAGCCAAATGCTATCACGGGATCTTCCTCTCCCTTTAGACACTTCTGTGCGGCGATTGTCTTTGTAAGGTCCCGAAGTCTCCTTTCCGAAGAGAAGAGCCGGGAAAATTGCCGGTGTTCTTGATTTAAAGAACTAGGAGATCTTATTTCTTCTTCCTCTTGACCTTCTTCTTTTTAGCCTTGCTCATCACGAGACGCCTCCTAACTTAAATCCTTGGATAAGAAATAAATATAGCTTTCTATTTATAAATATTTTGATCTCTCTATATTATGCGCTGAGAGGGTAAGTTTGTGGGATGTGCGAGGAGGGAAAAGTGCCGTGAGTATATTGGATTGGTTCAGGAGGAAGAAGAGAAAGATTGAGAAGCCTTTGCCAACAATGGAACCCGTTACAACGGAGACGAAGGAGAAGGTGGAGCCTAGGGCCAAAGAGGCTGAAGTAAAAGGAAAAGCGAGAAGAAAGAGTAGAAAGAGGCGGAAGAAGAGCGCTTCATACGACAGTTGAGTTGGCCGGCTCATCAATCGATTTCGGAATAGTTTGGCCGCCGGTCTTCTGAGGCGACTAGATAGCAACAAATAGGTTGTGGCTGCTGTGACTGGTAAATATAACAGACAGTTATAAATATCACAAATTATCATTGATATCGTTATTCCGTATAAGGTAAGAGGCTTCTATTTGGCGTCGGATGAGATAGTGGCAAAAGGAGAAGAAGCACTGAGGGTATCTGAAGCATTAACTTCGACGACCTTAAGGATATTGCGGCTGCTTTCCAACGAGTGCCTAGATGTTTCAACAATCGCCGAAAGGCTGGGTTTGAGCGAGGCCTACATAAGTGAGCAGATAAGTCTCTTGGAGGAATTGAAGTTGATTAAGGTTAGCTATAAGCGGGGCAAAAGAGGAATCAGAAAGATGTGTGAATCGGCAGTGAGAAAAATCACAATTATGATCAAGCCCGAAGATCAATCAGACACATTGTGCAAGACTCCTAAGCCTTCGGTATAGGCGGGAATTTCATTCTTTGAGCCTATTTCAATAGAGGAAAAAGCGATTCTCTGCCAGCTATCATTTTTCGTAACTTCTCTATCTAGACCTTTTCTCCTTCAAATATCGAGTTCATGAAATGTTGGATATCGTTACGAGGATAAGATCTCAGCCAAACGGTATAGGCTAATGTCTATTTCTTTTCTAACCTTCCAAGCGTAGTCCAAATCAACCGTGACTATTCTTCCACCTTGAACCCCAACCATATCCTTTTTTGCACCTTCAAGGAGTAGTTCCACAGCCTTAGCACCGAATTGATTGCCTAGAATTCTGCTTCGAGCCGTGGGTGGTCCTCCCCTCTGCATATGCCCCAGAACGGTTAAACGCACATCGTATCCAGTATCCCTCTTAATCTGTTCCACAAGAGAGGCAGAATTTCCCGCTCCTTCAGCCATGACTATGATCTCGGATGTCTTACCCTTTCGTCGGCCTTCTTTGAGTCTTCTACAAATGTCCTTTAGATCATATTCTATCTCTGGAATGAGGATGAATTCTGCTCCTTCGGCAAGACCGACCTCTAAGGCAAGGAACCCCCTTTCCCGACCCATCACTTCCACCACAAATATCCTCTCGAGGGATGTAGCTGTATCACGAATCCTATCAATTGCAAAAAGTGCCGTGTTGACGGCGGTGTCAAAACCAATAGTCGTGTCTGTACCGGACACATCGTTGTCAATGGTGGCGGGAACCCCTAGCATGGGTAATGCGCTGGCTTCGTGCAATTCACTTGCAGCCCTAAAGGTGCCGTCTCCCCCAATTACTACTAGCCCTTCAATCTTCTGAGCCTTTAGTGTATCTGCCGCCTTCAGGATGCCTTGATAAGTCTTTATCGCTTCGCACCTTGCGGTTTTGAGTATGGTTCCACCTAGATTTATTATCCCGCTTACGGATCGGGGACCTAAGTGCCGAACTTGCCCATCAATGAGCCCAGCGTATCCTCTTTCGATTCCCGCTACCTCTAACCCATGGAATATGGCCGTGCGAACTATGGAGCGTATAGCGGCGTTCATTCCCGGCGCGTCTCCGCCAGCGGTTACAACGCCAATTCTCCGCATATCTAGACACTTCCATTAGATGCTATACTTTCAACACTTTTTCTCTTATTACTCTGTGGGTCTCGAGTGCAGGCAACGTGGTATTTACTAGGTACGTTTCAAGGCGGCTGAAGAACTCTCTGAAGAAGATGTCTCGCATTGTACGGTTGGGCAAAATATATTGCGATAGGCTTCGAGGGCAAACCTTTCAGCACAGGGAGAACCGACACTGTAACTAGGGGGCGGTCTTATTTTTCCTCTATTCTCTATTTCTGACAATCATCTTTCGTGGTTTCAAATCTTAAGAAATGAACCATTTCTGTGAAAGAAATACAGAAGAATCATCCATATGCTGGTCTAGATCGGTTTCATTCTATGATGCTCAAGAATCGTCTTTTCCACCGTCTTTTTGTACACTTCTACGCTGAGTTTGTACTCTTCCAGTCTCACGCACTCATTCTTGGTATGGCTCAAATGGGCATCACCAGGACCATATGTTGCAACCGGAATACCTGTTTCAGACCCAAATATGTTCATGTCGCCTGTTCCCGTCTTCTTAGTAAACCTCGGGGGCTGCTGTATCACTTCCTCAACAGACTGCCTTAAAGCCCTCATCAGAATACTGTTCCTATCAGCCACAAATGGCTCAACCATGTCCATCACTACTAGGTTGACTGAAGTTGCTGGGTTTTCGCTACGATACCGATCAATTGTGCTATTAATCAAAGCAATGCTTCTACCGGATCCAAAAGTAGGCGGCAACCTTACGTCGATCGTTAACGTGCATTCATCTGGTATGTAGCCAGTGCTTCTGGGGCTATGTATACTAGTTAAACAGGGTGTAGCTGAGTAGAAGGTTCCATGTGAAGATTTCTTGCCATCGAAGGCCTCCCTTAACTGAGTCCATAACCCATAGGCTTGTTCAACAGCATTCTTGTAAAGGTGTTGCGCACTGACATGCCCGGTTTCAGTTCGGCATTTAATCTTGACCGCCAGCCTTCCTTTGTAAGCAAAGGTTATGTTGGTTATTCCACTTGGTTCGCCAAAGATAGCATAGTCTATCTTCATCCGTTCACGTAGCAATCGGCGAATGCCCCTCGCATTCCGCTCCTCATCTACAACCCCGGCAATGATTACCCTACCCTCTAGACCTTCCAGCCGCACCTCGTGAGCCGATGAGATCATCGCTGCCAATGAAGATTTGGCATCAACAGCTCCACATCCAAAAATTTTGCCGTCTTCGACCCTTATGGGTATCCGGCCTGGAACCGTGTCCATATGCCCACAAAGGAGAATTGTTGGGGAACCTCTTCCGACCTCACCACAAACATTTCCCACGTCATCCAAGTGAACATTGTCAAAATCTAAGTTTGTCAGCTCATCCCTAAGGAAAGAAGCCAGTTTCTCCTCTTTTCCACTTGGGCTATGTATCTGGAGCATTCGTTTGAAGAGATCGACAGGGTCCATTCCCGCATCAACTTGACTGGTTAAGTGGGTCTGCTTCAGCCGCTAATTTTCTTCTCTTCCTCGGCCAGAATCTGTTCCAGCACTTCAGCCACAACTATTAGGTGGGACCTGTCGATAATGAGTGGTGGGAGAAAACGGAGAACATTCCTACCTGAGTAGAGAAGTATGACCCCTCTTTTCAAGGCTTCAATAAGTACACTGTACACATCAAATCTAGACTCAAGACCAATCATCAAACCTAAGCCACGTACTTCTCTCACAATTCTATTATGTCGCTGAATCCTGGTCAATAAACCCTTAAAGAATTCTCCCATCTCACGAGCTCTTTCAACGAGTCTCTCTTGCAGAATAACATCGATTGTGGCGGAAGCGGCAGCGCAAGCGATGGGACTGCCGCCAAAGGTTGAGGAGTGTTCTCCGACCTTCAAGGAGTTCATTATATCGTCTCTAGATATCGTTGCGCCGATCGGAATTCCAGAAGCCATAGCCTTAGCCACACACATCACGTCAGGTGCAACCTCCCAATGCTCAGATGCCCACATCTTTCCAGTTCTGCCAAAACCCGTCTGAACCTCGTCAAATATCAGCACAATTCGCCTCTCGTCACAGATCTCGCGTAGACCCTTAAGGAAGCCTTCAGGGGCAACGTAGACTCCGCTTTCGCCTAGGATCGGCTCAACGATTATGGCCGCTGTCTGTTCGGATAGAGCCTCCTCAACCCTATCCAGCCTGCCAAATGGGACAAACTTGAAGCTCGGAATCAGGAATCCTTGGAAAGCCTCTCTGTATTTTGGATTCCACGTTGCGGAGAGAGCACCTAACGTCTTGCCGTGGTATCCCCTGACCATGGCTATGAACTCTCTTCTACCCGTGTACTTCGCAGCGGCTTTAATGGCGCATTCCACCGCCTCAGCTCCACTGTTGGAGAGGAAGACTCTAGTCAAATTTTTCGGAATGATCTTTTCCATCTTCTCCAAGAGTTCAGCCCTCTTTTCGTTGTAGAATGAGCCGTGGCAACTTAGAAGATTCTCACTTTGCTCCTTGATTGCCTCAACAACCCTAGGATGGCAGTGGCCCAATATGCTGGTGCCGTATCCGCCCATGCAGTCTATGTACTCCACGCCTCTAGCATCGTAAAGAAGTGCGCCTTTTCCCTTGGCTATACATACCGGGAACTTTTGGTATACATTTGCGAGAAAGGAGTCTTCAATCTTTATGATTTCGTCTTCATTCAAGAGGTGATCACTGTGCCGACTTCGTGGTTTATAGCCTTCATTACTGGTTCATCTATAAAGCCGGACGATATTATGGCCTCTCCAACTCCAGCTTTTATAGCTTCAATCGAAGCCAAGACTTTCTTATCCATCCCGGTCCCCATTCTGGGAAGCAGCTGCTCTGCTTCTGCCACGGATAGTTTGTCTACGTACTCTCCTTCTGACAAGATGCCTTCAACATCAGTTAGGAAGATTACTTTCTCAGCGCCTAGTGCTCCAGCTATCTTTGCCGCAGCCCTGTCACTATCAACATTTAGAAGTTCGTAGTCGTCCCCCAAGGCGGCAGGGGCAACCACTGGGACAAACCCGTTTCCGAGGAGGACTTCCAGAAGGCCCGTGTTAACTTGATAGATTTTTCCCGTGTAACCACCTTCTATTATCCTCTTCCGATTCCTCTCATCGATTATGGCCAAGCGCTTCTTCCGTTCAGCCCTAAGTATTCCCGCATCCAAGCCGGATAAGCCTACTGCAGAGATCCCTTGGCTGAGGAGCCACCTAACTATAGCCTTGTTTACCTTGCCAGCCATAACCATGGTATACAGTTGAACAGTCTCTTCATCCGTGTATCGGCTTTTCATCCCGTCAGGGGATGTGACGAAAACTTGTTTCTTCCCCAATCTTTCTGCAATCCTGGTGACTTCATCCCCGCCTCCGTGTACAAGAACCACCTTTTCACGTTTCAGTATTCTCTCTATATCCTTTGAAAGGCTCTTGCTCATACCTTTCTCGAATATGTCGCCGCCAATCTTTAGTACAATCATCACCTACACCGGATGGAGTCCTAGGCTTTTCAGTCCCTCCCCCTCATCCCAACCCATCATGATGTTCATATCTTGGACTCCTGTTCCAGCAGCCCCCTTCATCAAGTTATCTATTGCCGAGAGGAGGACAAGCCTATTTGCACGGTCATCAACTTCAAAGCCTATATCGCAATAGTTTGTTCCAACAACAACTTTGGGATCTGGATATCTGAAGACACCTTTCCTGTCCCGAACAAACCTTATGAAGGGTTCGCCCTTATAGAATTCTCTGTAAACCTTCCAGACCTCACTCAGCGTAATAGGCTCAGTCAGAAAGACATGGCATGTTGAAAGTATCCCTCGGACCATGTTGACAGCGTGCGCCGACATAGACACAGAAACCTTGCCTTTAGCCAAAGCGCTAAGTTCCTGCTCAATCTCAGCCGTATGACGGTGTCCCACGGGCTTGTAAGGTCTGACAGTGCTATAATGCTCTGAGTGATGGGATGAAATCGAGGCTTTCGCCCCAGCGCCGGACGACCCTACCTTGGTGTCGACTACGATTCTATCTTCCTCGATATTCCCTGAATGGATGATCGGGGCTAAAGCTAGTATAGCGCCGGCGGCCATACACCCAGGACATGCTACGAGGTTGGCTCTTTTTATCTCTTCTCTATGAAGTTCTGGCAGGCCGTAAGCAGCTTCTTTCAACAGTTCCGGATGTTTGTGATTCCAATTGTACCATTTTGTGTAATCTTCAGGATTTTTCAGACGGAAATCCGCGCTTAAGTCGATAATTTTGATGCCTGCTTTATGGAAACCTGGCACTATGTTTGATGAGGTTCCATGTGGAGCAGCCATAAAGATGAGGTCGCACTTTTGTGTGATGTCTGAGGCATTCGGCTCCTCAAATCTGAGGCTTGTCTGCCCCCTAAGGTTTGGATGTACACGGTGGACACATTCCCCAGCGTACGTTTTTGAAGTCACGACAGCAACCGTGACTTTAGTGTGCTGCAATAGGAGGCGCAATAGTTCTCCGCCGACATATCCAGAGGCTCCATAGATGCCTACATTCAACCTTTAGCCACCTCAACCGCGTATTCTATGATCTTCCTAGCTATGTCGACATGTGTTGCAGAGAACAAACCCCTAAACTCGACTGTGCTGTTGACTTCATGTACCAAGATTTCGTTGGGGCTTTCCATGCAGTCAACGGCAAGCACCCCACCTCCAACAGCTTCAGCTGCCTTGAGCGCTAGTTCTTCAAGTTCACGTGTTACTGCACACGGTTTGCTCGCGCCGCCCCTTGCAACGTTTGTCCTCCAATCATCTTGAGGTGAGTACCTGTACGAGGCGGCCACCACTTCTTTTCCCACAACCATGACTCTTATGTCTCTAGGTGGCCTCTCTACATATTCCTGCAGGTAGTATATTTGCAAGAGCGCGTTCCTCATCTCTTTGCGAGATTCCACTAGCGCTTGAGCTGAATCCTTGTCTTTGATGAGTGCTACGAGCCTTCCCCAGCTGCCCACAACGGGCTTCATCACACTTGGGTAGCCAAGATTCTCTAAAGCCTTAAATACGCCCTCTTCTGTGAAGGCGACAAATGTTTTCGGAATCGGAACGCCCGCCTTAATCAAAGCCAAGGTTGTGAAGAGTTTGTTTCCACACACCAAGGAAACATTGAACGAGTTGATTACTGACAGACCCATGTTTTCAAGGGCGGCTGTTAAGTGTAGACCTCTAAAGTAGCTTACGCAACGCTGAATGACAGCTTCGCCGAATCTCGTTCGAATCTTCGCCGAGTCTTCTAGCGTGTTGATGTACATCTCTTTAGAGTCCACTAGCTTAGGGTTGAGGCCGATCTTTCTCGAAGCCTCTATCAACGACTTCTCTTCCCATCTGATTCTGTCGTATACTAGCCCTATCTCTTTCATTAGATACTATTCGCCCCAGTCTTCACCTTCTATCTCAGCGGGTTTAAGTTCAACCGCTCCGTCTTCACTTATGTGGACCTCATAGTCCATTCCGCAGTCTGGGCAACTTATTATCTCTCCAGAGATCACATCGTCTGGAATCTCCAGATCTGCATCGCATTCCACGCATTTTTCGATTAAGGTTAGTGCCCCCTTAAAGTGCTTTTTATAGAGAGGTAAAGATTTTCTTATAAATCTTTCGCATTTCTTAAAATCCATTAACAAAATGAATCGAAAAATATTCTTCTCTCAATCTATCTTTATATATTATTAAGACAACATTATTGCTAGATGTCTCTATGTCCATAGAGATCGACGAGGTAGATGAAGTCATTCTAGAGATGCTACAGGAAGATTCTCGAATACCTTTTAGGAAGATAGCTCAAAGGCTCGGCGTGAGCGAAGCAACCATATTTGTGAGAGTGAAGAAACTTTCGGATAAAGGCATTATAAACCGGTTTACAACAATAGTTTCTCCGGAACTTGTCGGCAAAGGCTTAACAGCCTTTGTCTTGATCGATGCGGACCCTAAGAAACTTGAAAAGGTGTTCGAATCTCTAAACGAGATCGATGACATATATGAGATATATGACATAACGGGGAGCTACTACGCGATTGTAAAGATCCGCACCAAGGATCGTGAGGGTCTAAAAAATGTAATCGACAATATCGGTTTGATCGACGGAGTAACGAGAACCGAAACCGCAATTGTTCTCAAAAGTGTGAAAGAGGAGACGAAAATCAAACTCAAAACCACAGCGCAGTAATCCCGCGGAGGCGGGCGGGGATCGAAAAGAGAATAGTCGTAATAACTGGTACTCCTGGAGTTGGGAAAACCTCAATATCGAGACTATTAGCCTCAAAGCTCGGCGCAATGCTCATAAGCTTGGGAGAACTCGTCGAAAACGAAAAACTATACAGTGGCGTCGACCGAAGGAGAGACACCTTCGTCGCCGACATTGACAAGGTTTCTGAAAGGGTTAAGCGGATCGTCTCGAGTTCCGAACAAGATATCATAATCGAGGGCCACTTTGCGGTGGACGTAATACCGAAGAATAAGGTTTACTTGGTCTTTGTTCTCAGGCGAAATCCAGAGGAACTAAGAAGCGTGTTGGAGATGCGTGGATTTAAGGGAGAAAAACTCTGGGAGAATCTAATGGCAGAAGTTTTGGACGTTTGCTTGTGGGATGCTGTGAACCAGCATGGAACCGGAAAAGTTTGCGAAGTGGATGTGACAGGTAGAGGTGTAGAAGAAGTCACGTACAGCATCATTTCAATCCTGGACAAGAAGGAAGAATGTCGGGCGGGGTATGTTGATTGGCTCGGAAAGCTGGAAGCCGAGGGCAGACTGGACGAGTATCTTGAGCATTTTTGACTATCTCAATTCCATCTTTATCTCAGACCTTGTGATTAGTTTTATGGCCCGCCGATTGGCATAAGCCTTCGCATGATCACTAAATTTTCCAGCGATCAATATAGGACCGGAGTAACCAACATCCGAAGAAGCTCTATCTATGTTTATGACAATGTTGACGCCAACTGTCCTTTTCCAATCTTTAATCCAAACAGGATGACGTTTATCTCCCTTCACCACGAGAAGATCAAAATTTCTGAGGAGACCTGAAAAACCTTCATGGCGCACATTCTTTTCAATACTGTAGCCTCTCTTCTTAAAGTATCTCGCAGCGAGGTCGAGAAGACTAGACGCCGCCATCAATTCCCTCCATACAAGGACAATGTATGTGCGCGGTTAGAAAAGTCTTTTCATTGATCTTTTTGAAGCTGTCACGTTTCGTTTGGTTTTCGCTGCAGTAGTGTTCTAATTCCTACCCATTGTGCCACAGCATAGCCTACGATTATTGGCAACCAGAACGTTAAGATTCTTATCAAGGCGGTTGCTGTGCCGCCTACGGCTAGAGGAATCTCAAACAAATCGTATAGGGTTGTCATAACGATTTCCACAAGACCAACAGGTAAAGCTATCGGGATAGTTTGAACTGCAACGCTAATGGAATAGACAGTGATTGAAACGTCGAGGGCAATTCTGAAGTCGAGGGCATAGAACACTAAGATGTATGTAGCCAAATGGAAAAACCAAGCGGCAAAGTTGAATACTACCGGCTTGATTAGCCCTCCAGGTTTGCTACGGATCACTTCAATCCCTTGGTAGAACGAACCTAAGGCGTGGTATGCTTTAGTTCTCAAATCGTCCACTTTCAAGCGCCCTTTAGAGACAAAGTTAACCAACTTTAACAATGAATCGACCATCCCTCTTGTCGCCTCTTTTCTGATGGAAAGATAGAGGATCAAAAAAATCGAAGTGGCTGTCCCGACCTGTACAGCTATCAAGAGATCTAATACAAATCGACGTACTTTATATCCAAAGGCAAGAGACGCTGAGCTGATTATTAAACCGCCCAAAACTGCAATTGTGGACAATACACGTTGGCTTGCTACGGATGCAATAATTCTTCCCACATGCCCCGTAGAGTTCCTCGTGGCCAAGTAGATTCTTGTAATTTCTCCGGTAACCGCTTCAAAGGGCACTATAAGGTCTACGAAACTTCCAATCCAGCAATAGAGCAGAACCCTGCGGACGCTTATCTTGACTGAGAGAAGCTTAAGTAGTTCGTACCACGTCATAGAGTAGAAGAACATACTCAAGACGACAACAACGACGGCCAACGAATAGTAGAATATGTAGTTAATGGGGTTAATCGCCCTCAAAACCTCTAGTATCTCTCCAAAGCCGACGAAGAAGTAAAGGTATGAGATAAACAGAAGCAATCCTGCAATTGTAAGCCCGATGACTTTCTTCACTGAGGGACCTTGCTTTGCAGCCACTGAAGCTCCACCTGTTGCGAGTAAAAATGTGCTTTTAGATATTTTATATTTGTCTATCTCCCAGTTGGGAAATGCTTTGGCAGAAACACGTGGCATCGGTGCGCAAAGCAACTCATGTTGGACTCTTATCTTTCAGGTGATGGGGAGCTTTCCGATTCCTCTAGTAAGCTTTGAAAATATTTTGGCTTAAAGGTTCAAAGATCCTTAAGATCATCAACGTTCTCTTGAACTTTCTCGAATGCCATCACTATATCGTCCATGTCCTCTTCAGAGCCTAAGAGCACATTCTGCGGCAGCCATAAGCCTTCAGTATAACAGGCTTTTTCAGCTACAGGTAGCTTCAGCTTGGAATAATCTACAGGTTTACCATAGTAAGGGCATGACAATGGACATTTCTTGAAGTATTCTAGATAAGGCTCCTTATGTAGAGGTTTAGAGTAGCCTACGCTAGCGGGTATCCCTTCGGCTTGTAGAGCCTTGACTAAGACCGATTTGGAAATCCCCCCGAAAGCTTGATGGTCAAATCTGAAAATATATAGGTGGTAGGCATGTCTGGTTACGAGTCCATCATCTTTTAAGGGCTTTATCCCTTCTATCTTGGAGAGTTTGCTACCTAGATAATGGGCGTTTCCCATCCGTTTCTCAGTCTGCTCATCCAGCCTCTCCAATTGGGCTAGGAGCAGGGCTGCCTGAAACTCTGTTATACGAAAGTTTCCGCCTGGAAGATGATGCTCGTACCATGCCCCTTGAGGAAACCTTCCGCAGTTGTGAAGAGACCAAGCCTTAAAGTAGAGGTCTTCGTCGTTTGTGACGATTGCTCCGCCTTCACCGCTGTTTAGGTTTTTGCTGGACTGAAAACTGAACGCTCCGATATCACCTATAGCTCCAACTCTTCTGCCCCTCCACTCGGAACCCCATGCTTGACAGGCGTCCTCCAGTATTCGGAGATTGTGTTTTCTGGCTACAGCGGTCAGTGCATCCATGTCGGCAGGTCTACCAGATATATGCACAGGAAGAATGGCCTTAGTCCTATCCGAGATAACAGATTCGACACTTGCAGGGTCTATCGTGTAGGTTTCAGGGTCTATATCTGCGAAGACGGGCACAGCGTTAACATAGAGCACAGCCGTAACAGTCGCCATAAAGGTGTAAGGTGGAACTACGACCTCGTCGCCGCAACCTATTTGTAGGGCTCTTAGAGAGATTTCTAAGGCTGCCGAGCCGTTGGTTACAGCCACACTATACTTGGCATGCTGGTAAGCCGCAAACCTGTCTTCAAACTCTTTCTTACTGGGGCCTCCTATACCCCAGAATCCACTCTTCAAAACGCTTTTCAAAGCCTCTAATTCCTTGCCATCGAATATCGGCCATTTGGGGAAGGGCTGACTTCTAATAGGTTTTCCGCCTTTCAAGGCAAGCTTAGCCATAGAGAACGCCTCATTCAAGAGGTTATGCTCTCAAAGGATTTAAGCGAAATGGCTATATCTTCGAGATATGTGGTCGATTCTTTACACAACTTTAAGATGCAAGGTTTTTCAAGATTTTAACGGCCGTGTCCAAAAGGATTCGATAGGCTTCTTCTTTCAGAAAGCTCCATCTGGCAAGCCTAGTCTCATACCCTCCCAGCCTAAAATCGTCGTCTGACGCTATATAGCCCAAATAATCGTTTCCATAGCCTAAGATAAAGGTCTTAGCGAACGGAGAACCCTCTTTTATAGCTAGACCGAGACTCACCAGAGCCTCGCCTGGAAGGGCAACCATAGCTGTATCGTCTATGGCGAAGGCTTGAACCTCGGCCTTCACGGAGCCTCTAAGTCCCTTCAATGCTAAGAGGTACTCCTCCCTCGCATAGATCAACTGGATGTCTAGGGGGCTTGACGCCTCCGTCTCAGCTCTCTTTAGGTTTTCCAGAGCCTCTTCCACAGGCGGAGTCTCTCTAATTGGCAAATCTACGGTTAAAGCCCTTACTCTGAACAGTTCAGGTTTCTTAGGCTTAAGCCCTTCATAAACCTTTAAAGCTTCAGCCGCCAATATGGAGCCCAGTCTATCTGCATCTTCAAAAGTTCCAGGACAGGCATAGCCTTCAGAAGTCACGGGGTTTATATCTCCGCACGCTCCATTAAAGAATAAAGCCATTAAGTTTTTGCCCCGAACTCCCATAAACTTTTCCAAGTTTCTCACAGCGAAACCTGGATAATCCGGGGAAATGTAGAGATTTTCAGATCCTAACACTACAGCGTGGCAGGAATAGTTAATAACAGCGGCAAATGGCTGCGCAGAAGCCCTATCGACTCTCAAAAGGCATAGCTGTGGATCTATCGGGCCGTCTCTTCTACGCCTATTAAAGCCTATGTGGGCTTCTCCTACACCGGAAGCTGTTACTGCCTCCTCTCTGGAATTGTAGGCCGAGATGGCGCAACCGGCCATTTGAAGTTTCAGGGTCTCGATCCAACCTTGGCTCACCTCTTCTCGGAGTGGTATAGCCATGTCTGGGCCTGAATGGGTGTGGGTTGCAGCTATTAAGACCCTATCTCGCAAGAGGCTCGTCCTAGCCTCTACTATTTCTCTAACGGCTTCCACGATTTCGTAGTTTAACGCTAACAGGTCGCAAGACATTATGACGAGGTTTTCGTCTCCCATTTCTACAGCCAATGCTCTAGCCTTGAGTTGGTCATGGACACCTATGGAAGGTTTTAGCCTAGCTGCAAAGCCTCCTAGATATACGCCTATTGGAGGGGTTATCACAGCTTCGGCTAGACCTGCTTTGAAAGCTTCGGTCAAACCATCCACCCTTTGACTAAACATCCGTTATTTTCTCGGCTCTTAAACCTATACTTCTCTAGAAATTTAGCTAAGATCGAATCTCTTGAAAGACTCTTATGCTCCTGAAAACCGAAATATCGGAGCATATCTTTCTCAACTAGATCTCAGATAGAACGTATGCGAGAAGCTCTATTATGCTCTTATGAGCCTCGTCCAATTCGTCTGATAAACCTTCTCCAAATCCAGTTTCCTTCGGCTGAACTGCGAGAAGAGTGATCTTTGCACCAGTTTCATGCGATAGATATTCGCATAGTAGGCTTAACGGGAGAGCGTGAGTAGAGATCGAGGTCTCCGCTGCCCTACTCGGCTCAATTAGTACAGAGGATCCTGGCGGCAGATTCAGCAAAGCAGCGTCCACTATCAATATGTGAGTGGGCTTCAGCTCTGTTACAGGCTCGATGAAACTCTCTGGAACCGTTTCGCATTCAATCAGATGGGCTCTATTTGAAACCCTGTTCCTTAAGCCTCTTACAATCTGAACCCCGACGAAATCATCCCGCCTAAGGGAGCATCCAAGCCCCATGATCACAAGTTTCTTCGCACCTTGGAGCCAAGCCCTCAGTTCCCGTTCGATACTTTCACACTCTCTGCATCTCAGCACTTCGAGAGCCAACTCCCATATTTCTCGTAAACAGATGAAGCAGTGGAGACGCTGCTAATTACTCTTTCTTCAGGTTGAACCAGATGTTTGTCTAAACCTCTACACGAAACTTACCTTGTGATCGACAGATCGCCTCTGCCCAGGGGTATGAACCTCTGAATCTCTTCTACAGACGTTTTTAGTATCTCTTCGCGCTCGGCGTTTGATGATGCTTGCGCTAACCTATATCTTATCTCCTTAGCGAGTCTACCACTGGCATTTCTGCCAGGAACAATCCGGACGTATAGGTCTGTCTGCTTGGCGATCGCTTCTACCGGTCCACCTATAACTCTCATCCCGTCTTCTCTCTTAATTCCTACCGCGACCTCAAGTGGAACATCCCTTACATAGTTTCTTTTCCCGTAGATCATGAAGGATCCCCTTGGCAGGTACTCACCCGAAGGTGGGTGTTCACTCACTTGTTGCGGCGAGACCCAGTAAACGCTTGTTACTGTTGACATTTCCTTCCAAGCTCGAGAGTAAGATGCTGCAAGTTGGGCTGCTTCTCTAGTGGTCTGGTCTGGCGGTATTTTCCCATCCGCCTTGATCAAGACAAAAGGAGCTCCATGGACATCGGCGTGGAAGACTATATCATCAGGTTTCAGGTACTTCCTGATAAGAACCTTGTTCGTCGAGGCATCCCTCCCTCCTATCACGAGGAAACCATCTGATGAGAAAAACCAAAGGAATTTTTCATACCACTCTCGCTTAGTTCTCTTAGAAGGGAGCTTAGCGGCCTTCTCGCTCTCTTCAACCGTCTGATTCTTCAGTTCTTCAATCTTTGCCTCAGTTTGATATATGGCTTTCTTTACCCCGACCAGTTTTCTTTCAGCCTTTTTGGCTCTGTCGTAGCATTTTGACGCCTTCTCTTGAACCGATTGTCTAAGGTCGAGTTGAAAGCTCTGATCTTCCACAGAAACTTGGATCTTCAAACTTTGAGGGGCTAAAGAATCAAAGTAGATGGCTGGAGAATGCAAATCTTCCTTTTCACTTTGGAGTTTCGTTACTATCTCTTTCCAGATCTGTCCACTCCGCCTTTCACCCATAATCCTATCGATCAAGAATTGCAGCTCATTCAGATGTCTATAGACTATGTCTCCGATTTTCCTATCCTGGTCAGCCTTCTTTCTTAGTTCTTCGAGGGCGTTGTTTTGATCTCGAAGTATAGCTTTTAACCTTTCTAGTTTCTGCTCAGCCCGTTGCTCAGTCTCCCCGACGATCTGCTCAACCGAGGTTCTGGCGTAATACTCATCTAATGCATTGTTAAGGGTTCCGTATGCTACGCAGTGAAGATGCGCGTATTTCTTCAAGGGCGCCGGCGCGACATCAATCCATCTACTTTGTTCATCGATGAAGATGCAGGCCTTAGCCCTCCTTTCAAATATCTCCATGAGAAGGTCTTGGAGTTGGGCAGAAATGCGGTCTAGATCCTCCTTTTCTACGTCTTTGCACGGAAGATTTTTGTCTACGCCAGCGCGCAAGAGAACCTCTTCTGCATACAGACCTCCTATACTTAGGAACCTTGTCAATGCCTTTACAACACTCAGTTCACCGAAATCTCTGATTTTATCTAGGTCTTCGCGCTTTACATTTGTGGGATTTCTACCGCTAGATGGGGGATACACAAATTTCTCTTTAGCTATGACGTCTCGATCTCTCATCCTACGGTATCTGAGAGCTTGAACAATATCGTTTTCAGGTCCTACAAGGATGATGTTCCCTTCTCCGAAAAGTTCTGATATGAGTTGATATTCTCCGCTTTTTCCTCTCACCACGATAAGTACGATGCGTTCGAATTCGTATTGTCGAACCTCAGCGATCTTACCATCTTTTAGATACTTACGAAGCGCCATACAGAAACCTGGAGGCTTAAGCGGCTTTGCAAAACTATATGAAGTCATGTGGATTCTCTTCCCAGCTTCTATAAGTAGGTGCACCGTGGGTTGGTCGAGTCTGCGAATCTTTAATAGCAAGGTTCTGGGATTAATCTGATAAACGTTATCAACTCGCCCATCCTTTAGGATCCCGTGCAGTTCAAAGGTGATTACGGCGATGTCGAAACTATTCATCTCTTCTTTCAAAATCGTTCACTGGGGGAGGTGTTTAAGTCGAACCCTTTAAGTCTTATCTACTGGATAAAGGCGTGCTTGGGTATATTGGTAGCGCTAATCTGCGTCTTTATATGGGCCAACATAATTAGTGGCATAGGAATAGGAGCAATGGCGTATATTCTCTCTGATAAGATTCTTCGACAGATGTTCATCGGTAAGGTTGACAAACCATCAACGGTCACAAAAACTGGAATAGGAATATACGTACTCACTTGGGTCTTCTTCTGGGCGCTTCTCTTCACGTTACTTAATCCGCCTGCTTAGCCTTCTGTCTAGCACTCAGGATGACTCTTAGGAAGTCTGCCCAAGCCGAAAAGAAACCGCGATCGTAGTCTGCGTAGAAATCGCTTCTGACGAAGTTGAAGAATTCACGCCTATGTCTCTTTAGTGCTTCTTCATCATCAAGATTAAGGTTGGCCAGCAAAGATCTCTCTTCGCCCGATTTTCGAGTTAGAATAACGCCGTGTAAGGCTTGCACGTATCCTCGGTTCCACTCGTTTTTCCTCATTTTCGCTCTCAGGCTTTCAAGTAGGCGTTCAGCTTCGTCGAAATGTTTCTCTAAGACTAGTTGAAAGAACCGCATGACAAGCGCCCGACTATTTGCTAACGAATCGGACTGGTTCTTATCGTTCTTACTCTTCGACAACATCCTCTATACCATTTTCTGTGACTCTGAATGTCCTTTCTCCCTCAGGTAAGTATGGGCTCGAAACGAGGCGGGCAATCCTTACGGGACTGCCGGAAGATTTGCGCAGAAAGACTCTCGTGTGACTTGTATGTCCAACCACATGGCCGCCGATCGGTCGGATGGGATCCCCAAAAAAGACATCCGGACTAGCCATGACCTGGTTTGTTACAAAAGCAACGGCGTTAAAGGCTCTAGCCAATCGGATCAGCTTATGCATATGCTTGTTCAGCCTTTGTTGCCTCAACGCTAGGCTTTCTCTGCCTAGGTACTCGCTTCTGAAATGGGCTGTCAAGGAGTCTACAACTATTAGCAGGATGTTATTTTCCTTAATTATGCGGTCCGAGTTTTCAAGTAAGAACATTTGGTGGTCGGATGTGTAAGCCTCGGCAATAGTTATGTTTTTCACGACCTCATCCGGGTCTAGCCCTAGATGTCTCGCCATCTGCACTATGCGTTCGGTTCTGAAGGTGTTCTCAGTATCTATGTAAAGGGCGCCGCCGTTCAACCCACCTCTTTCGACGGGTAGTTGAACATTGACGCACAACTGATGGGCTATTTGGCTCTTGCCGGAACCATATTCTCCGTAGAATTCTGTTATCGTCTGGGTTTCAAGCCCTCCGCCTACGAGCTCGTCGAGCTTCTTACTTCCCGTTGTCAACCGTAGGACGTTTTGACGTATTCTTAAAAGTTCATCTGCCCTAATGAAGGACAAGGAGATGGATGATCTCGCAGCTTCAATTATTTCAAAGGCCTTCTTCTCGCCTACCCCAGCCTGCTCCAGCTCCCGAATCGTCGCCATTGCTAGGGACTCAACCGTTTGGAAGCCTAGTTCACGTAGTTTCTTAGCTGTTGAAGGCCCTATTCCTGGCACTTCCTCGATAAACTCGTATTTCTTTTTCGAAACAATCTCTTCAGCCATTTTTCCTCTACTGCTCTAATCAGTCAATAATCAGTGATAAATGAAAATGTAAACACCGAGATAGAACACTTGCGCACAGAGCATTTCATGGTCACCATCTTATTCTGGTATAATCTACCGTAGCCTTATTTAAAAGCATTAAATGTGCCGATTTGCAGAAGCATTCAAAATCTTACGATCAAGCGTTTGATCCTTGGTGAGCTTAAGACTAACTTTCACGATATTTCGGGTTAGCTTCGACCACCGGCTTACCGTCTCTCTCAGCAACGATCTTCGCGAATCCTGTCCTCTTTATGCTTTCGTAGTCGTGACCGGAGTCTGAAGGATAAACGGCAAGGAAGACAAGTCTGCTGTCCCCGGTATTTACAGATCTATGCGCTGTGTTTGGAGGAATATAGACAACAATATGGGGTTTAATCTCCATGCACGCAACTTCGCCCTTTCGATCTTGTATCAGTATTAGGCCTTCTCCCTCCAACCCTACGTAGACCTCACTTGTCGATTGCTTCTGGTGGAAGTGTCCCTTGGTAAAGTAGTATTCGCTTCCGATCTTACCCGAATGTAAGATCGTGCACCCAACGTTTAGTGATCCTTCAGTTGCTAGTTGAGGGAGCTCGTAAACATCATAAATCTTTGGGTTTTCGCCCCTTGACAACATGTCCTTAACAAGTCTCTCATCTTGAAAGTGATTGGAAAGGTCGCTTAGCTTATGCTTAATCTCCGCCTCGTAGGGGAATATTCCAGTTATGCCACCTAGCCTCGAAGAGAAAGCCTTATTTGCGTCATTCACTCCAACTTCAACCCTTTTTGAAGCCTAATTACGACAAAGCCCGCAAATAAATCTTTTTCTCAAAGTCCTATGCGCTTGAATACTCCTTCACATAGCTGAGAACGCTTCTAGCTTGCTCTTCCGATATGTCTCTCGAGCCCCGAAGGCTCTTGACAATTTCTGAAATGGTCCCTACAGAGTACATCTCATAACCCATTTCTTCAAGTTTTCTTCTTCCGCTCTGTTCCCTATCTACAACAACGAGCACAGCCGAAATCTTTCCGCCCAAGCTTTCGATACGCTTTATACCATCAATCTTCGACCCAGCGTCTGTAATCACATCGTCAAAGAACAGTATACGATCACCGCGGTTGACCACTCCACCTGCGATCATGCCTGTTAAGCCGTACAGTTTCGACTCCTTCCTGACCACCAGACAAGGCACATTCAATCTGGAAGCGATGCTTGGGAGAAGCAATGCTCCCTTCAGTTCGATAGAAGCGAGCTTATCTGCCTTAACCGAAGACACTATCTCTTTGGCTTTCTCAACAGTAATATCGACGACTTGCTCAAGGCTCTCTGGAGATGACAACAGCCAAGATAGATCGATGTAGTAGGGGCTCATGATTCCGGATTTGAGCTTGAACGAACCGAACTTCAAAGCTCCTGAACGAACCAGTGCATGGGCTAAATCGGAAACCCTTCCAGGCACCGTCATATTTAAGTCTCCCAGGATTCCCTGAGTCGATTATATTTAGAAGCTTAATCGTTAACACGGAATAAAAATATGCTCAACTTTAAAAATTAAGCGCCCACAATTCTTTCCCTATTCTTAATCCAATACAAGGCAAAATCGTGAACAAAATCGGTGGTTCTATCGATAGCGCTTTCAGGCATTCCCGGAAAAGCCGGCTCAGAGACCAGTTTCACACGGTAGTAATCTTCACGAGGACTTTTGGTCAAGATCAAACTATTTCTTGTCTTCCTCTCCTTTCCGGAAGCCTCAAAGCGGTAATCGAACTTTACCTCCTTGATGATTTCTCCCTTGACATTTTCTATTTCCTTTAGCTCTTGAACGTTCCCGACTCTCTCTATATAACCGGTTTTCAGCTCGTCAAGGCGGTCTAGAAAGACGCCAATGAAGAACTCTTTGTCATTCAATGCAACCTTAACGGGCATACTCAATTCCCTTGCTTCGTAGACCTTGAATAATTCTTCCTTTCGGACTTTCGCCTCTTCCTCTGATACCTTGATTCTTTTAACCTTAGACGGGGTATAGGTGCTGACGGCCAGTGCCGCCGGCCTAATAGCCGATAGAAGGGATGCTGACAGAGCGATGGCGAAGCCAATGGCGCTCCACCACCATTCCAACTTCTCTCGAACCATAAGCTCTTGACCGAATAACGCCATGATCCGGTAGAATCCAAGCCCGGTTAGGTAACCTAGGCTTCCGCCGACCATGCCGAGAATAACGGCTTCGGCCACGAAGATCAACCCTATATGGGTCGGGTTCAACCCGAGCATAGAGAGCGTTCTGATCTCTCTTCTCCGTTCGTAGACGCTGTTTAACATGACCATCCCGACATTCAACCCCACCATGACCAAGGGAATTGAGAGCTCCGCTGCCCCCTTGAATTCAAGGTAGGAACCGATATGGTAGTAGGTGATAACTCTATTGGAAGAAACGAAAACGTCGAAATCAAAAACGAACACAACAGTCCTGACGATAGAATCTATTGTTTCTTCTTTGTCGGGTTGGAAAATGATCTCCGAAAGTACGGCAATCTGGGGGGAGCCCTCTGGCTGCCGCACTTCAGCCATTTCCTGAAGCTTGTCCGCCGCTTTCGAGCTCAATATAACTACCTCTGTGCTGTTACAAGTTCTTAGAGAACCATCTGAAAGGAGGCGTGAAGGGCCGAGCGAGATCCCATCCATATCCACGAGGTTCATGTATCTTTCGTCGTTGAATATTCCTCTGACAATGAAACTGCTTGAGATTCCGGACCCCAAAACCTCCAGAGTGACGTTCTTGTCCGCTTTGACGTTCAGATCCCTTGCCACGCTCATGCTTATGAGTATCTCATCGTCTCGGGTTTCACTTAGGAAACCACCATCCTCAATTATTTGATCTAGGCCACTGTACATCGACTCGTTAGTGGGCACTATCCCAAGGATCCCGTACACTAACCAGCTGTTCCCAGTCTCAGGATTTACGAGCCGAGCTGCTGGATTCGAACTGGGAAGGCTTTCCAACCTTATCGTAACGTTGCTTATTTTCATCATCCTTGAAAGAGTCACCGGGTCATCGGATCCCAAAGGCGAAAAAAGGAGCGAGGTCTCATTAAGCACCCGTTTCACCATCACCCCATCTGAAGGGGCAATTGCACCCAATTTTTCGGAGACGATGCCGAACACTGTTCCAAAAGATGTCAAGGAGGTGAAAGCCAAGATAAGAATGATTATTGATAATATGGTGAAAAAGCCGCGAATCTTTCTGCGCCTTATCTGCCGCTTTCCCATCGAAAATATGATTGAGGTGGCGCTTCTCACCGAAACCTCGCCCTCAACGTTCCTCTCCTTCCAAATATGAGGAAGACCAAAGACAAGCGCTGAAACTCCTAAGAGAGAGATCCCAGCAGACGCTAAGAAGAGCAAAGCGTTTTCATCAATTATGATATGCGCGCCGGGATACGATAGATATAGGCTGATGAGGAAGACGATGTAGATCACTATGCTTGAAAGGATCTTTCTCTTTCTCTCCTCAAAGAAGAAGAAAGCCAGCACTATGCTAAAAGTAGCCATGATTGCGGAAAGGTAGACAGCGCTGGTCTTGCTGACCAGACGCATGTTTTGAAGGCTCATTGAGACCAAGTCGGCTGTTCCAAGCACTTCGCGAAGGATTGACCAAGTCTTTAGGTAATCGCTATCCTTCTGCGCGTGCGTCAAGATGGTGTTAGCCTCGATTACCCTTTGCTGCCCATCTGCCAATGAACGTCTCTCTTCAAAGACCACGAAGCCGATACCTTGTGCCTCATCAAGCTGGGACGAGACATCTACAATCCTCGAGTTAGCAAAGTCCAAGCCCCTTCTAAGGCTGTAACTAGCGATTTGACGTGTCTCCGCAAAGCCTTGATGAAGCACAAAGGGCCGTGAACCGTTGTATAGCCGGAAAATTTCTCTTCCTATACGCGCTTGCTCCCTAGAGAAGAACCATATCTCGGCTTCCAAGACTATAGGAGTGTCTGCTGGGACAATCACGAGTTCTCTACTTAGACCGAGGAACCACGCGTCGACGGAGCTTCCATACTGGTTTACGAAGGAGGAATCGAGTCCGCTCTCACTCAGAATTTTGATGAGGACCCGGCCTCCTATTGGGCTTGAGGACTGAACTAGGTATGGAGTGCCTTGTAGCTCGATTAATGCGCCAGGAATCAAAGAGAAAGAGACAGCCGTATCTTCTCCTTGGTAGGGTTCAAATTGGACTTTCTTGACCGTTGGAACGTAATCTATAACTTTTTCCGCAAAATTGCCCTTGTAGGCATATATTAGATACGTCTGGCCTATCTTGACCTGCGCGTTGTAATTCCCTTTTTCGTCGGTGAAGTAGGTGTCGACCTTAAGTTTATTCAAATTCCACACCATTACAGTTGCATTCACTATCGGACTTCCAGTATTTGCGTCGATGACTTTGCCGTAAATAGAAGAGGAAGAAGAGGCTACATCTGTGATCACCCGTGGGGAGGTCATGAGCAACACTAAGACAATCGGAAAAATGGTTCTAAATTTGGATACCAAAGGCAAGCTTGCGACCTCAAAACATTCCTAATTGCTCATCACTAAGATTGGCGAAATTTATAAGTATTTTTGCTTTTTAATACTGTTGACTTATTTGTCATAGCCTAAACGCCTAAACGGTAAGAACGACGGTTCTGGTTTGCGTCAATTTTTCTCTTGAGGGCAAAAACTTGCACATTGAAAAGCAAGAATATCGAATAGTCGGTATGCTTCAGATATCTTAGAATTCTTTCTATCAATCGCTCCAAGTTTCTATTTTGTACCCCAAAGTAAGCACTAGTTCCTTCAGCTTTTTCCCTGACCAACGTGATAGACGGTTTGAGTCTTCCAGCAATCGGCAATGACCTAAGTAGGAATGATGTAATCAAGAATGAAATGTGATGCGTACCCTGCTAGATATGAGAAAATAACCAGCCCTAGCAAAGTGTTATATGTGAAAGGAAGCCATGGCAAATAGGGAAATGCAAAAAGAAAAAGCATGATGTAAAGAAGTGCCCAAAACCTATCAACCAATGAAATATCCCACGGTGTCTAGGGTTATCAGGTGGCTCAACCTTGTCTGGTGTCCTCTCTCCAGCGAAGCTTGCTATAAACACAAACAGAGCGACGAGAAACCAAGGATATTCATAGAATGCAGAAGAGATCGCTTGTCGAAAAAGAGCAAATCCAGTGATTATAATCCATGGTGAAATTAAGCCTACGGGAATATGTGTTCCAGATTTCGCCAAGGCAACTACTTATCTCAATAAAGGGAAAAAGCAATACGTAAGAAAATAACTCTTTTCCATTTACGTTATGACAAATGAGTTAACATTATCGCTTTGCTGAACAGCTTAATTGTTTGTCGTCAGATTGATGGACAATGACGAAAGCTCAGGCAGACGGAAAGACAGGTTATCTTCATTATGACAAAACGGGCCTGGGAAGCCCTCAGTATTTAGCCTTTCTCTCAAACTGTTTCTCATATATCGCTTGCACCTTCTGGATTGTGTCAGCCTCTTCAGGAGGTTTATCATCCCGAACTCGATTTATGCGTGCAAAGCGTAAGGCCATGCCGCACTTGTACTTGGGGCTCTTCTGTATCTCGTTATATGCCACCTCAACGACTATTTTGGGCATGACGGTGACTTTCTGGCCCTCTTCTCTGATAGATATCTCTTTGAGCCTCCTAGTCATCTCGATGATCTCATCATCCGTCAGCCCCTTGAACGTTTTGCCAACCGCAAGAAGCTCTCCAGTCTCATCGTCTCGAGCCGCCAGATAATAGTCTGATAGCCAACCGTGCCTTCGGCCGTAACCATACTCGGCCGCAACGATAACCAAGTCTAGCGGCTCTAAAGTCTCTTTAATTTTGAACCAATGTTTACCTCTAATGCCGGGAGTATAAGGGCTGTCGAGCCGCTTGGCCACGAGGCCTTCGTGCCCTTTATTGGTTGCACTCCTTAAGAATCGTTCAGCCTCCACCTGATCGCTCGTGACTATTCGATCTGTCAAGGATATCCCTCCAGCAGCTTCTTGAAGCCTCTCTCTCCGCATGAGATAGGGTTCGTCAATCAGGCTTTCACCGTTGATGTATAAGATGTCGAAAAGATACAGCTGCACCGGGATCTGCTTAACCATTTCCTCAATATCGTATACTCTTCTGAAACGCCGCATGAGGTGCTGGAAAGGTAGAGGATGTCCGCCTTCTCCTATGGCTATGACCTCGCCCTCGAGAATGCATTCGTTTGTGTTAACGCACTCTCGAACCATCTGCACAACGTCGGGAAAACTTTCTGTAGTTTCGGTAAGCCTACGACTGAAGATTCTGACCTCATTACCTAACTTATGAATCTGGATACGGGCGCCGTCCAGTTTATACTCAAAAGCGGTTTCTCTTCCGTGTTCTCTTATAGCCTCCTCCGGGTCCGCAGCTGTCTGAGCCAACATCAGTTTCACAGGCTTGAATATTTTGAAGCGAAGTCTTAAGATGCCTTTTTCTCCTTCCTTCTTGCATATCGAGGCTACTTCGCCCACATCTCCTGTCAGTAGAGTTGCTGAGTGGACGAGTCCAAGAGGAATTCCAAAAGCTCTTGAAACCGCGGCCGCCATAAGTCCCTCTTGAAAGCCTGTCCTCATCTCACCTATTAGGATCTTAACAATGTATTTTGCTTCAAGCGGGCTTGTTCTTCCCAACAGTGTTTCAACCAAACGTTCCCTCTTCTCTCGGGAACCTTGACCTGAAGAATCCGCTATGGCTTCTAGGATACGCCTCACTTCGAGTATTGTTAACGGCTTCTCGAAGAGCGCTGCTTGTTTCCGGATCTTGCTTGTCTGAAAGATTACTTGAACGGTTGATCCGATATCTCCTTCGCCTTTAAAGATGTTAGAAAACCTATGCCAGTCAACTTCAGTTAACCGATTAATCACGGTGACCAAAGTTGCCCAACTGATCTCGAGCTCTCTTTGGTCCCACCTTGGTAGACTACGCCCGAGAATCATGAATAAGGCGGGCTCAATCTCATTCTCATCCAACCCTTTTATAAATTCCGCTACTATATCGATCATCAAACTGCGTTTAGTCGTTGCCGCGATCTTCTCGCAGAGCCCGGCTAATGCTCTAAATTCCATAAACGCACTTTTTTCTTGAGCCCAAAGAACCGTTGATTATCCAGATGTCGGAACGCTGCACAGCCCTAAGAAATATTCACGCCCAGACCTTGTCTATCTCTTCTTGAATCTCACGTTTCTTCTTTTCATACTCCTCTATTGAAATCTCGCTGAGCCTGTATCTTGCTTGAAGAGTCTCGAAATGTTCCCTTAACGTCTTTTCCTTTTCCTTGCGCTCTCTAATTATAGAGTCGAAGAACTCAAGCATCTTCTCCATGTCAGGTTTAATCTTAGCTAGTGCCCCGCTGGAAAACTTTCCTTCTTCGACAAGCTTTTCAAGGGCCTCATGAGAAGATCTCGCTTTTGCGTCCAGGTTAAGCACGTCTCTGGAGGTCTTTCCAGTAAGCGGCTTCTCCAGCTCGTCAAGGTTCAAATTAAGTTCTCTTACAAGGGATTGAAGTTGATTCGCCTCCATTTTTGACAGATTCATTCTCTCGTTGAACCTCTGATCGTCTACCTCGCCTATCTTGTGTCGAACCTCTAGTTCTTCGATTGCAATCTTGATATCTTCCAAGCGTTTGTTTTTCCCGTCAAGGTCCTTTTTGAGTTCCTCGACTTTACGGGCACGAAGACTCTCAAGGACATTAAGTTTCTCCATGTACTCGTCGTAGAGTTTCAAGAACACTTTCTCAGTAACTTCTCCAGACTTGAACAGGTTCAGCAGAGACACCTTTCTATCATAATATGCGGTGATATTGGACATCAACTCGAGAATCTCATTCTTAACTGCAGGTTTGGCCGTTATCGGAGGCGAAATTCTGACTGTAGGCGGAGCCGGAGCAGGAGCCGAAGGCGGAGGTGCCCTTGGAGGTTGCGTAGGCGGCGGTGCTCGAGGGGGTACCGCTTCAACTTTTTCCAGGGGCATACTTTTCGGCAGCTTGGCCCCACAGTATATGCAGTAAACCATCGCGGGAACTAGCTTACCACAGTTCGGGCAGCTGATGCGTCTTTCTTCCTCATGACTAATCAAACTTGTCCCCTTTTTCTGATAATACAGATACTAATATTAATCTAATGCAAATTTATAAAAGTAATGATTGAGCCTTGTGTTGAAGTCGTTCGTGCTATGCAAAAAGTGCGGGCCTCTTTATCTCTCGATCAAAGTTTCCATCCAAAGTATGGTAGCTGAGCGGCGAATGTCGCGCGAATCGGCAAAAAACAATTGGATTCCTCGTGGAGCCAATATCCCCAAGCATGGGACATATACGCTCATAATATTCTTCCCATTCGAGAAATGGATATCGATAGGGAAGATCGGGACCCAAAGGTTTCCTAGAGGGTACTATGCCTATACAGGATCTGCTCTAGGGAAGGGAGCTCTGAGTTTGGAGGGGAGGATTCGGAGGCACTTGAGAAAGGGCAAGACGAAGAAGTGGCACATCGACTTCTTTACGGCAGACAAGGATGTCAAGCTAATATCTGCTATGATAGCCGCAACTAACGAAAGAGCGGAATGCGAAATCAATCAGTATCTAAGTGAAAAAATGCATGCGGCGATTCCTGTTTCAAGATTCGGCTCCTCTGACTGCAAGAGAAGGTGTAGAAGTCATCTAATTTATCTAGGTTCCAATGAGAGTGTTATCAGAAAGCTCAATAGAGTGTATAAAGCAAAAACAGGAGATCAACTCATTACCATAGATTTCTGAGTTCCATTCGTATGCCATGATACAAATCATCAGAGGCAAAAACTAGGAAAAAGAAGAGAGCATTCCTCTGGGGACAAAAAGCGCATCCTACCGTTAGTGAAAGATTCTTGGTAGATAATGCATTCTATTTTTTTCTCACGCGGTTAGGATTTGATCCACGTTCAGGTTTAGAACAATCTCAGCTATGTCGCTGGCATATTCCGCCGCCCTCGTGATGCTTTCTATTATGAGGCTAAGGCTGGATACCTCTCCAATATCGGTTCTTTTCAAGATGGATTCTGTCAGCTCTTTTCTCAGCAAAGCCGCTTGTTTGGCTTTCTGAACGATTCTGTTAGCGAGTTTGAAGTCCCGCTTGAACAAAGTCTCTGCCGCTTCGTTAAAGATGGATATCGCAGAGGCGCTCATCGACTCGATACGTTGAAACAGTTCAGTTTCTAAAGGCTTTTCTAACATGAGGATGTTCTCTGCGATCTCGACCGCGTGATCAGCTGTTCTCTCCACGACTTTTGTTATTATTCTATACCCGAGGCAATCTCTCCTGGTGGACAACCCGATCTCCTTGACTATCTTTTCGTCCTCAACTGCTGCTTTTAATTGGCGGATTATGTAGAGGCCGAAGCGGTCAACCTCGTCATCTATGGCGATGACTTCCTGGGCCAATCCTCTATCCAGTTCCTTCAACGCAGTTATGGCATCTTCATGCATAGAAGACGAAATAATGCACATTCTTCTCAGGGCGCTTTGAACTGAAAGTTCAGGATAACCGAGCAAGACCTTCATCACGACTTCCTTCGCCGAATCCGATAGGATTTCCGTCCCTACCAGCATTTTCCGAGCGAAATCTTTTACAGCGTTTCTATGAGTAAGATCTAGACGTTGATTCTTCGCTCTCAAGAAGATTACGTTATAGCCGACCAGATACGCGGAGACTATCTTCCTTATGACAGAGTCAGATTCTTCACTCGACGCCACTTCTATTATTGCCTCACTTGTTTTCTCGGTTCTCTTCAAGCCTTCCGGGACTATCGCGATGGATCCATCGTTCTGCATTACTAAATCCAGCCGGCTTCCCTTCTCTAAGCCCATTTGGATAACCCATTTCTTAGGTAAGGAAAGGATGTAGGTCGAGCCTCCTGTGATCTGAAGTTTTCTTACCTCCCGCGTTTCTCGTTTAGTTTCACTCATGGATCTCTGGCCTCTTCATTGAGTCGCAGACATCTTATAGATCCACCTACGTTTATATAATATCTAGCGAATCTACTTGCAAGTATAGAATAGGTGTGCTAATGAGGAATGTTAATAGTCCAGATTTCAGATATCCATTGCGGTCCGATGTTTCGAAGAGAGGTCATGGAGGCTGCTATTAGGGAAATCAATGATTTGTCCCCTGACGTTGTTCTGGTTACTGGCGACCTTACTGAGGATGGCTTAATGTCAGAGTTCAGGATGGCTGCAAAAGAGTTGAGGGGGCTGAAAGCGGCAAAAGTGATATTCGTAAGCGGGAACCACGACTATCGCTCAACAGGATACTTGCTTTTTAAAGAGTTTTTCCCATTCTTCCAGGTGACAGAGATCGGCGGTGAGGTCATAATAGTGCTAAGTTCTGCAAGGCCGGATAGAGATGACGGAGAAGTCGGACACAGACAAAACATGTGGTTAGAAAAGACCCTTGAAAAGTACATGGATAGAGTAAAAATCGTAGCGATACACCATCACATTGTTCCGGTCCCGGATACTGGAGCCGACCAGATAACGATAATAGATGCAGGAGACGTCCTAAGAAGCCTCGCAAAATCCAAGGTTGACCTAGTTCTCTGCGGGCATAGACACAGACCGTGGAGATGGAGAATAGAAGACATGCTTGTGGTCCACGCGGGCAGCATCTCATGTGAAAAGATGAGGGGGTTCTTTCACAACTCCTACAATGTGATAAACGTTGAAAAGGGGAAGATAGAAGCAAGGCTCAAGATTGTTAACGGCGAATTTGTAGATTTTGATGAAATCGTGAAAAGAAGAGAAACTCTCGAAGCATTAGACCTCTAAGAATCGGTAGTTGGTCAGTGACCAGCTGCGTTACTAAGAAGATATCAACTTTCCCAGATTGAGCATATCTGTATATAATTTCCTTAACTTCATCGATCGTCTTATGATATGGTTTTCTTTTTCTCTCAACTATGTTTCCGCTTATTCCTCCAATACTGATATCGTCCAACTCACGTATAATTCCGTCCTGTAACCAGCAATCTGAACCATCATAATTCTTTAAACTTTTAATCAGTTTCAGGTCATCGTGATTACCGTAGATTGTTGAGAGCTTTATCTTTTCCAAGATCGGTTGAGACATCTCTAAAGTTGCTTCCTCTCCGAAGTCTCCAGTTGAGATGAGCAAGCTAGGTTTCTCCCTTTCAATTGTTGCATATAGCCATTCAAACACTCTTGATTGGTCTTGACCGTGAAATGGTCTAGTGCTGTAATGTACGTCTGATATCATCATTATTTTGATTCGATCACAGCTAACCATCTTCAAATTAAATCTTCAAAACTCTTTTGATGTACTCTGATATCTCTCTGCTTCTCGTTGGATTCAGTGAAATGGCTTCACCTCTTTTGTGGAGCAGGATATATCCTTCCTTGGTCAACTCTTCCACACATCTCCTAACTCGTCTGCCGTTTCTTCTTATTTGTTTGCTGATCCAGTTGATGAGCGTGTCAAGTGGCAGGTATTTTGCGCCCCAGCAATGCTTTCTGAGGAGGCGATACATAAGGTCGGCTTTCATTTCCTCGTCGCTCATTTCTTGCCCAGACATAGGTTCACTTATAATACCTTTAGAAGTTAAACCATATATACTTGTTTATCCAATTAGACAACAATGCCAGAAGAACTGTATGCGAAGAAAGAATACCAGTCACTCTTGTTAAAGACGCTTGGAGATTCGCCCAAGCTGAGGATAATAGATTTTTTCCTAGACAACCCACTCTTCGACTTCACAAAGAAGGAAGTGATAGAAGCCTTGGGTATGAGCAAGCAGACTTTCTACAAATACTTCAAAGACATAGAGAAGTATGGAATTGTCAGTGTTTCAAGAAGAATAGGCAAGGCAAGTCTGTACAAAATCAACCTAGAAAACCCTATGGTTAAGATGTTAAAGGAGTACGAAATACAGCTTTCTCTACAGATAGCGGACCAAGAAGAGGCTAAGATGCAAAAGCCTGTCGCAGTAGAGATGGCAAAATAGATTATCGTTTTTTCCGAGATCGAAAAGAAATTCAAGCATTCTTTAGAAGAATTTAACATACCACCTTAGGAATTAATGGACATCTTTCTTTCAACAAAAGATAAGGAGAACTGCAATTATTCGATAAAGAGCGTTAACCAAGTTGAGAAATATGAGATAATGACTATTTCTAAACTTGAATAAATTTACTAATTTTCTCAGGCCTGTAATTGTTCTTGGATGATGAGCCTATCTCGGCGCCGGCATCCATAGCCAACATAACAGTCTTTCTAACATATGGACTAACGATTCGTGCATTGGATGCGGCTTCCTTCTTCTGCCTTCCATAGACGGGATCATTTGATTTTGCAGTAAATATCCACTGCGACCATGCTGACGCAATTATAGATAACGCCCACATTTGGCATTCCAAGCTATAATTTTCAAGTAAAGGCACTTGTCCGTTTACTGTAACCAGAGTTTCCTTACGGCTAGTTTCTCTCTTCAATTCAGAAGCAAGCTCTTTTGCAAGTGCCATGATTTCATGAAATCTGTTTTCGCTAATCAAATCTTCAAGTCTTGCTAAATAATCAGCAATATTGATACCAGTTTGCATCGCTTACTCCTAGGATTGTATTTTTCCACACAGAAATATAAGTTTCCGTACTCGGATTCCTTAATTCCTTATTTACTAAGATGAAGTTATTGAGGAGGACAAGGGACAGGGACTCGATCGACCAGAGTTTAACAGTCCAACTAAATTCAGTCGCTCTGATGGCAAGACCTGAACCTTCGATTCTCTCAGAAAAAACACATATGACCGTATTCCACACATTTATCTCAAGGTTTAGATTCAGACAGTCCCTGCAAAGGGTTAGAGACCATGGAATTTCCGAGGAAAGTATTTCACACAGTCTAATCCCGTCCCAGGAAACTTCTTGACATCTCTTTTGTACATGAATTTTTTTGCACAAGAACTGTACTTTAGGTTCATAACGGATAAGATGACTTGCTATGGAAGATGGCTAACAGAGACAGATACGAGTACACTCTAGTGGGAAGAGCAGGCGAAATTTGAATGCTATTGAGCACGCATAAAAGGATTGCCAAAATGATTGCAACTGAGCTGAAGATGAGTCCCAAGGAGGCTGATTACTTAGAAAAGGGCTCCATTGTACCTGATTATTGGAAGGATTACCCACACCACAGGGGCAAGGAGCATCAGATAAGAAAAAGGATTTGTGAGGCGAGAAGGCTTTTTCTGAACAATGGAAAGCTTGAGTCGCTTTTCTCTCTAGGCGTTGCGCTTCACTATGTACAGGACAGTTGGGTAAGTGTCTCAAGTTCAAGTGTGGACCATGCTTGGTGGGAGGGCCAAATTGATGATGCACCGTTTGTGAATGGCATTGTGGAAGTGATTAACGAATTTCACCCCGCCCGCATATACCGTCATGACCTTATACCAGATTTCGATGCTCAGGATGTGGAGAAACAGTTCCTTCAAATAAATGAATGGCTGCTCGATTTTGATCAGCTATGTCGAGCTGACTTTAAAGATAATGATGGTCGGTTCGCTGAGGAGCTAACACTAGATATCGCAACGCTAGAACGGCCGACGCTTGGTTTGCCAATCTACGATTTTAACTTTGCATATAGAGTCAGCTTGATGCTGGCGCTATCGGTTTATACATCAAAAACCTCACCAACTCTCAAAGAAGGGCTTAAGCGAATAAGAAAAGAGTTTGAATTGAAACTCAGGGATGAGGAGAAGTCTCTCGCAAGAAGATTGATTGAACTCAGTAGCAAAAGAGACGAGCTGGAGAAAAAGAGTGGTTTCGTCAACAGGTTAAAAAAGATGATTTGCAACTTTGGCATATGGACTAGCCGGAGGCGCTATGAAAATAGAAGTCATCTCTTACAGATTCAAAAAACCTATTACAAAGAAGCTGAGAGGATGAGCAACGCCTATAGAAACTGGTACAATGTAATAATTCCAGAACTAGATATAGAACATGTTGAAAGACTGCTTACTCAATATGCGAAAGATTCTTAGAACCTCAGCAAAATTGTTATCAGTGGAATCTGTGGAAAGCCACCCTGAAGAACTTTCAAAGTATCAATTTGACATACTCTGGAAAGTATCAAGTACAAAAGTGTTTCGACGTTGTCAAAGAAATTACTAAAGAAGGATCTTCTAGGTCAAGAGCGAAACTATCTAAACTCTAACCCAGCCGAAGGGTGAGGCGCAAGAACGGCAAATGTGCGCATGTATAGGGTGCCTAGCCGTTAGGTGCCTAGCCATTAAGAACAAAACTATTACGCCAATAGACACCAAGACGACTTGAAATGAACTAAGGTTTGGGAATTGGAGTTGAGCGAAGTTTGGATATATTCCACAGCTTCCTTGAGAGCGCCAAATACAATAACCACTACGGACACCATTCCTACGATAACTTTCCTCCAATCATTTCCTGAGCCAGTTGAACATGGATACTTCGTTAAGGGGAATGCGATGTTTAAGGATAGCCCGATAGTCATCACTAACATTCAGAACCCGCCAAAACCCGAAGAGTTATCAGCATCCTTTTGTCTCATAGATTTATCCATTAAGCACGAAAATAATGGAGGTGGTTTTTGTGGGTGAAAGGAAGATAAGAATAGGTAATGAAGAATTCAAAGTGTTAGGCTCTATGCGAGAGATAATGGCTGAAGTATTATGCCTTGATGCGTGAGAGGGCGGAACTGGTTATAATAGCACGCCACATATTTAAATGTGGCAACATTATTTGATGATAGGGAATGATTGTTGCCAGATCCACTATTAATATCTGCTCTCTTGTCAATCGGTTATTTGTGTTTTCTGTTATTACCATTGGCACGTTTCATCGGCTTGAACGAATTAGCTTTAACCTTTTTGCTTATTTTTGCATTCTTGTTTATTCTACTGCCCTATTGGTCATTTTACCTTGGGCATGGAGATTATCTTTATGCTTTGTTTTGGACAAACGGATTTGCTTGGATAGGCGGAGTCGTAAATTTTGACGAAATCGTGAAAAGAAGAGAAATCCTCGAAGCATTAGACCTCTAAGAATCGGTAGTCGGTCAGTGACCAGCTTGCAGATCGTGATACGTGAAGCAAAGATAGATGATCTAGAGACACTTTACAAGATTGAACTTGAATGTTTTGGCCATGAAGCATTTGCAAAAAGCTGGTTAGAGTATTTCTTAAAGACGCCAAAGTTTCTAAACCTTGTCGCCCTAGTGAAGGAGGAAATCGCTGGCTTCATAATCAGCTCAATTGAACACTATGGAAACAGGACTTATGGTCACATTTACTCGCTAGATGTTTCTCTCAAATATAGAAGGAGGGGAGTAGCCTACAAACTTCTCGACAAGGCAGAGGAAATCTTCATAGAGAGCGGAGCTAAATCTTGCCACCTCGAGGTGCGCACCGATAACGTTCCGGCCTTAAGGCTATATAGAAAACGTGGCTACACAACAATGGAGACCCTTAAAAACTACTATAGAACCGGTGTCAACGGGTTTAGGCTCAAGAAAGACTTGTCACTTTAATCTGTTCTTTCTTCCTTTGAGGAGTTATTGAATCCGTTTGCGTGCGCGCAACGTGGAGGGGTCCCTCTAATAGGTTTCTGTCTTCTCTTCCTTCTAGGGGTCATTGAATCTTCGAGTTTTCAGGCGTGATAAAAATAATGAAAAAATCGAAACCCGCACCGAAAGGCGACTTCGTGTAGCAAGCGTCCTCAGAGAGGTTCATCCAGAGGTTCTAAACAACTTCGAGCTGGAAAACCTGTTTACCCTTTTGGCGTACACGCTGAGAGGAGGCTGCAGCCGGATCGGTTTGCATTGGTTGTTGCATCTCATATTTCGGGCAGAATTCCCTCAGGTGGAGCTAGCTTTATCTCTTCCTTGAAGCGTTCAAAATGCTCCATGTCCCTTGTGGCTATAGCATCCGCCTCGGCTAGCAAGGCGGTTGCGGTGATGATTACATCAGGTCTTATTCTTGCATTATGTTTGGCGCATAATTCACCAATCTTATCCGCAACATCAAAATTCAAGTCAAGGATCACGGAGCCCGCTAATTTGAAGGCTTCAAAGTCCATTTTCAGCCTCTCAGCCTCCTTGACCCCTAGCCGATATGCACCGTTTAGCAGCTCAGCCACAGTTATTGTGGAGATGATTCCCGTCACTCGCCCGATTCTTATTAACTCCAGCAGGTGACGCGAATTTTTTGAGCCCTCCTCCCACTCGCTTTTCGCGTTGATAAAGATGCTCGTGTCTAAGCATATTCTCCAACTATTTTTCTTCGTATTCCTCCCATCCTTGGCGAAGCTCCCTCATGATTTGCATGGTCGGCTTGTTAGGGAAAGCTTGTCCCAGTACATCAAGCATATCTCTGATCCAATCTTTAGGCAATGCTCGGATTATGATCTCCTTCTGGTCCTCACACAGTATGACCTCCACGTAATCCCCCTCCTCGATTCCTATTTTCCCACGAAATTCTCTGGGAATGGTCACCCTGCCCTTTACATGAACCTTTAATCGTGCTTTTTCCATTGTATCCCTCATGATGTTGTGGCAGTACCACCCAATAACTTTATTGGTACCACCACTTCACGTAGGAAATTGTAACATCGATGAGTTGCGTGCGTTGTTAGAAGCCGAGGCGAATCGGAGATCCTATCGGGCTTTGAGTGTTCTGGATGGTGGGCGCATTAAAAGACTCTTACAAGAGTCCTACATGTTTCTGTCTTCTCTTCTTTTTCAGAGTCGTTGAATCTATCTTTCTTCAAGGGCTATGGCTCTGATCCATGAGGAGTCTAGGCCGAAGATCCTCAGTGGAAGTCCGATGTAGAAGACCCTTTCTTTTCTAATGGTATCTAGGCTTGCGAGACCTTCTATAATAGGTATGTCATTCTTGAGGAGGTTACCGTGCGTTGCCATCGAAGTGTAGGATTCTTCGACGCCGATGTTTTGAACGCCTAGTAGCTTAATGTGCTTTTGAGCGAGCTCCTTTGCGGCCTCGGTTGAGATGTATGGAGCTTCAGCGCCTTTGTAGGGACTCCACATGAGGACGATATCGGCTTCTTTGACCTTGGCTAGGTGTTCCGCCTTTATCGGCTTGCCTTTCCCGTTTTGAGGTTTCAAGAAATCAAACCTCAGCACGAGGGCTTCACCCATGAAGGTTTCAACCGGTAGATCTGAAGCCGATTTGCCGTTTTCCATGTAGTGCGAGGGCATCTCGACATGGGTACCGATATGGGTCTCGGTTTCAACCCAGTGCATGAAGGTTCTGTCGGGAGCGTACACGTACTGGCGGATTTCGAATCTTCTAGCCTCGCGGCTGTGGACGTACTCGCCGTTCACCTTCAAGACGCCTGGGTGCAGCTCAGCGGACAAATCGATTATTCTGTATTTCTCAAGATTGATCATTTTCATCGCGATCCATAACTATGGGCAAAGGACGCTTAAATTTTTGGGGACTCCACTTCTGACACTTCCCATTTTCTCCTCTTCTCATCGAAATCTTGACGTTTCATTAGGAACCGTGCTGGGTTGCCAACAACGACAGAATCTGGTGGGACATCGCCAGTGACAACAGACCCGGCGCCGACAACCGCGTTCTCGCCAATCTTCAAACCGGGCAGAATCGTCGAGTTGGCGCATATTATTGCGTTCTTTTCCACAAGGGTCCCAGCCAGTCGTTTACTCCTAGGGTAGGGGTCATTCGTAAAGCAGGCATTGGGCGCAATGAATACTCCGTCTTTTATGACTGTTAAGTGGGGCAGATAGACGTTCGATTGGATACTTACGTTCATACCGACCTCAACTCTTCCATCGAGCTTTGTTGAAGAGCCTAAGAGGGTTCCCTCACGGACATGGCTGCCTTCTCTTATCAAGACATTGTGACCAGTTTCTACTCTGTCCTCAAGCGCCGTCAGCTCATAGATGATCGTGCCTGATCGGATGATGCAGTCTTCGCCAATCTCGGCTCCTCTACTTATCGAGTCGTACGTTTGGATGTTAAGAGGCTCGGTAGAAATGAGGGACATTATCTTGCTTTTCGTTGGATAGCCGATTATTACATTTCTTCCGACAATTGATCTTGCTCCGATTAGTGTTTCTCCAAGGACAATAGCCTCGTCTTCTAGGTTTCCTTTGATCACAGCCCGAGGCGACACAAATTTCATCACTATTCCTCTCAGAGAAGTTTTAGGCTGAACTCCCCTTAAAAACATGGTGTGAACACTCAGTTCAGTCTCGCAACGTTTTTCCCATCTTTCAGAAGCCATCTCCTAGGCAGTTTCCGTTGAAAAAATTTTATACCAGAGATGCATATACTGAGGAGGCTGTTGTTGAAAATGCGGATAGCCATAGGCGGAATAAGCCATGAGTCAAATACATTTAACCCATTATATACAGGCATAGACTCCTTCAAAATTATGGAAGGAAGAAACCTACTCAGGGATGAAGCCGCAAGATTTCTCACAGACATTGGAATCGACGTGGTCCCAACAATCCATGCCAGTGCATTTCCATCCGGAGTTGTGGAGAAGGAAACCTACCTCAAACTTAAGGAGGAGCTTCTAAGCCGATTTGAGGAAGGTGGCAAGATAGATGGGGTCTGCTTAATTCTTCATGGAGCCTTAGAGGTGGAAGGAATAGGCGACGGGGAAATCGACCTAGTTAAAGCCGTGAGGGAAACTGTCGGAGAGGACGCATACATATCTGCAAGTCTGGATCTTCATGGAAACATGCCCCCAGAATCCGTTGAAACTGCCGACATACTGACAGCATATAGAACTGCACCTCATAGGGATGCTGCAGAGACCAGAGTTAGGGCGGCTGCTCTACTGTTGGGATCCTTAAAGAAAGAAACCAAGCCAGTCTCTGTTATAGTCAATCCGCCCGTATTGTTGCCTGGCGAACTTGTAGTGACAGATGTTGAACCAGCATACAGCCTATACCGTGACCTTAAGAGGATTGATAATCTACCTGGCATGCTTAATGCTTCGATGCTTGTTGGGATGGCCTGGGCTGACACTCCCAGCTCATGCGCTAGCGCTGTGGTTGTGGCTGAAGAAGACAAGTCCCTTAGTAAAGCTTACGAGTTGGCTTGTGAACTTGCCGAAGCCTACTGGGATCGACGCGAGGACTTCCACTACGAGGTTGAAGTTGGCTCCATAGATGAGACAATAAGAACCGCTATGAAATCGTCTAAAGGACCGGTCTTCATCTCCGACTCCGGCGATAACGTTACTGCTGGCGCAGCTGGCGACATATCTCTGTTCGTTGAGCGGTTGCTGTCCATGCGAGCAACTGACGCTGTTGTCGGAGGAATCCTTGATCCTGAAACCGTAGAAATATGTAAAGAGGCCGGAGTTGGAACTCGAATGAAGATTGAGATAGGCGGCAAACTCGATAAGGTTAACGGATACCCGATCGAGGTTGACGGCAAGATCGCGTACATAGCAAAAGATGGAGTTGTCTTTAGAACTGACGGAGTCGACGTAATACTGACCAGCAAGCGACAGGGATTCACATCCCCGGAAAGTTTCAGAATGTACGGTATTGAACCTTTGACTCGCAAGATCGTGGTCGTCAAGCTTGGATATCTATTCCCGGAACTGAAGAAATTCGCCGCGTTAGAGCTCATGGCGCTATCGCCGGGATACACGAACCTGATGGTGGACCGCCTGAGTTATGAGAGGGTTAAGAGGCCTCTATTCCCTCTAGACAAAGATTTCTGTTGGGAACCTCCTTCTCGAGCGTAAAAAGGATCGACTGATCCCGCCAACTCTCCTAGAATATAACTTCTCCTCTAGGTCTCCTCAATCTGCAAGTGGAAGGCTTCTACGAGCGATTATCCACCAGGATTTCAACTATGGTTTCGTGAAGATGTCTGAAAAAGAATGGCTCTTCGACCACTTCGGCATCCGGGTCGTTTAGTCCTTTGCAACATGGGATAACCTTCAATAAGAAAGAAGAGGAATCGACGATTTCAGGGTAGAAGGGGTAAAGCCTACACAAGGCTGGTCTATGGTCATAAATTGAGCATTTATGAGTCCCTTGTTCTCTGCTGTTCTTGAGGAAGATGCAGGAGCCGTCCTCCCTACTACTCATCACACGTTGCGTGACTTTGGGAAGTCTAAACCTCTCAGTGGGTGTGAACTCAGAGAACTCGACGGGGTTGTAGCCCGCTCTCGCTATTCTGTCGATATCGTGCTGGCTCAACGGCGGACCACCTAATCTACAACACAATAAGGCGCAACGCTGACACTTGAACCTAAGGTCTCTAGTGTAGAAAGTTATGTCTGTTATGTCTGCTTCGTCACCTCCAAAAGACCCTTTCGCGATGATATCGTTCAACTAATCACCCAGTGAATTCGATGACTCTCGATGGATTCTGGTCCTCACTCTGACCTATGCGTTACAGAAGGATATATATTCCAGTAGCGTTGATGTGGAGATTCACGTTTCCGTCGTTTTTCAATTGAAGCATAACCGTCTCGTTCACGCGATCCTTGCAACCCGTAACATTACTATCGGATAAACGAGAAGGCTCACACGAGGCAAGATAAGGTAATAGACGTAAACCCCAACGGAAATGGCAATAGCGGCCAAAACCACGAAAACGAGAAACTTCACAAGCCGCTTCATAAATGAGATTATCGCATTACTTTCTCATAAAAATTGATAAGTACAAGAACCTTTACAAAGAAAGAGTGGCCCCAAATTCAAAGATGACTAAAATATCCCTCACATTAGAGCATAAAATGTTTGAAACGATTTTGATATCGCACTTAAAAAGGATTGAAATCTATGAATAAGATGGTGGCGTAATACGATGTTAGTCGATATAGGAAAGTTCTGCAAGAGTGGACGTGTTGGCGTTTTCGCCGTAGGGCATCACACCTACTGGCCGCAGTTTCCCGGATTAAGGGAGAAGATACTTCAACACTATGAATACTTTTTGAAACAGGTAAGAGAAAGAGCCCGTTCTACCATAATATCATTCGACGACCTTTGCGATAGCTCTCATAAAGCCTTCGAGGTAGGCGATTTCTTTGCCCGTCAGCAGTTGGACTTACTTTTTTGCTATGTAGCTACGTATGCGCCCAGCGCCAATGCGGTGCCGGTAATTCAACGCGCCAGTGTGCCTATAGTCTTACTTTGTTTACAGCCATCCTCAGCCATGGACTATCCAAATGCTACCACTTGGATACAGCTGGAAAATGACAATTCAGCTAGCTTACCAGAAATGTCAAGCGCCATGATTCGATGCGATCGAAAACCTGTTGATTGCATAGTTGGGATGCTTTATAAAGATGAACATGCGTGGAACAAGATATTTGATTGGTGCGAGGTAGCCACGGTCATATACGAATTGAAGAATGCCCGTATCGGCCTTATGGGACACGTATATGAAGGCATGTTAGATATGAACTCTGATCCCACAATGTTTGAGGCTCATTTCGGAATGCATGTTGAACATATCGAAATGGATGATTTGAAAAAGCGCATAGATTCTGTTACTAAGGAAGAGGAAGAGGCAAAAATTATCCAGATCAATAACATTTTTGATTTTCCAGGGCCTGGGAAGGATCCAATCGCTAGAAAAGTTGAACCAGAAGACCTTGAATGGCCAGCAAAAGTTGCATGCGGGATGGATAAGTTGGTGGATGATTTTAAACTGACGGGTCTGGCCTATTATTATAGAGGTTTGGATGACAACGAGTATGAACGTATTCACGCGGCGATGATAATAGGTAATTCCTTTCTCACAAGCAGAGGCATATCCGTTGCTGGAGAATTGGATCTAAAAAATTGTGTAGCTATGCTTATCATGAATAGATTCGGAGCTGGCGGATCTTTTGCTGAGTTTCATCCTATTGATTTTGAAGGAGACTTTATTCTTGTAGGTCATGACGGCCCTCACCATCTAGGTGTTGCCGATGGAAAACCTGTTCTGCGAGCTTTAAGTGTTTATCATGGAAAGCGCGGCAGCGGGCCTTCCGTTGAATATAAGCTGAAGATAGGCCCGATTACCATACTTGGATTAACTCAAACCTATGATGGACGGTTTAAGATGGTTGTAGCAGAGGGAGAATCTTTACCAGGTCCGATTCCGGCTACAGGAAACACCAACACTCGTGGTAAATTTCAACCCGATGTTAGAAATTTCCTTGAAAGATGGACTATGGAAGGACCCACGCATCATTTTGCTCTAGGCAATGGTCACATCGCACACAAGATAAAGATGCTTGCCAAGTGCCTAGGCATCGACTGCGTATGCGTAACTGACGAAAAATACGTTAAGTAATAAAAAAACCGTTTGTCAGTACTTTGCACTCATGGTGACCTTTAAGCCTTCACTTTGAGCTCTAAACTTCATAACTGGCGCTGGAGAATCTACGACTAGCTTGCAAGCATCCTTCACATCAAATGTAGTGCTTGCGTAACTTCCTTCTAAAGCATCCTTGTAAGTGCCAGCTTCATCGATGGATATTTTCGATCCGCTTTTGGGAACATTTGTTACTATAAGAACTAGTCTTTTAGATTCCGGGGTATAATACCATTTACTCGCAGATCTTCTTTCAGGAGAGATTACTGTATCGCTTAGAGAGCCGTAAGTTCTGGGATCAAATATGTTAGTCCCGTCGAGATACACTGCATGAAGCGCGTGAGTGTAGCCTTCTCTACCTGTGTCGGGTCCAGAGCTCCACGTGTCAGTCATTGGCGCAATAAGAAGTTTGGGTTCACCGTCAGGATAAACCGTGTAGTGAGGATGTCCCATTTGAATGTACTGAGAATGTGGCGGAATAACTGCTTGAAGCGGACCTACGAGGAATCCTATCTTAAACTCTACGCCGGGTTCAGCAGGTCTACCGGGAAGCTCGGTGGTTGGAGGACCTAGAGCTATTTTTAGATGCCATTGGCTATACTCGTCAGATTCGTAAAGGAGAGCCATCCTGTGTATCAGAGTTAAGTCACAAACATCGTTACCTGAACCGTGCTGAAAAGCGTATCCATTGTCCAATATCAGCTTAACATTCTCCGGAGAATCTATGTTATCAAAGTAACCGACTTTGACGAATATATGGTCTGGGCCGAAGGGTATGGTCGTTATTGCTTGATGTTGTCTACCGTAACATCCTAAGGGTGCTATCGGAAACCCGTGATCGCCGGATTCCGTATATATCTGTTTGTAAGCCTTTAGATTCCATTTTTCATCATAGTAGTGGACATATCCATTCTTCCCTTTAGAAAAAGTCACTATGTATTCTCCTCTAGCAACGTTGAAAACTCCTCTGACAGCGCTTAAATGTACGTCTGTTTGAGGAACAAGCTTTTTAGCAAGTCCAAGATCAACTGACAGATCTTCATATATGGGTGCAACCCAGATTTCCCTCAGTTGCCGGTATCCTTTCGTCGGCGGCTTCTCGCCATGAAACAAGAGGTAATGTTGTCTTTCTGGGTGGTTGTAGACTATGCAACCTGAAGCTGAATTGCCTCTCAAATCTTCTATAGGTAGGCGATGTGGATCCAATATTGGTACAATTCGCATTTGATCTATTTCCTCATAGCGTAGCATAACTCACTTCATTCAAATATTTTGATTTATGGCGCGCTTGATTTTATTCCTAACTTGACTTTTTATCCCCAAGAGATCGATCATCACTGTGGCAAAGAACATAGCAGATTTCCCTACACTCTAATAGTTCAAATTGATAAAAAAGTGTTGTAAGGTTTCATTATGCTTATGCTGCCGTGATTTGTTTAGGTTGAAGGTGAGGGTTTATACGGGATGTCATGAAGCCAATAAGACTGACAAAGATGGATGAATGAATTATCTGCATTGTGATTAGCACTCTATACTTATCACTGGATTCATTATACGTGATGATCAAATTGATTAATCCATAAAGTATGGAGATCTTAGGCGAGGGCTCAAATATAATAATCAAGTTGAAACATATGGATGTTGGTGCAGTATATCGAAAGGAAGGAAAATTCAGGTAGAGACTATGTCTAAAAGAAAATCCATCATCGATAATGTTGTGTGTGGCAACAGCCGTCACCTCACCTCTTCGATAAGGTCTAGAGATGCTGCTTTAACAGTAACTTCCTCGCCATATAGGAATGCGATAAACTATGAGAGGCATGCTAACGACCGAAACTAGTTCTATCGGCGGCGGCCAATTTGGCTGTCAGTAGATGATTATTTGGAAGAAATGAAGGTTATTTTCGACCAAGTATATGAAGTCACGATTCCCGGAGGATATTGCGCTATAGCGATAGGTTACGAGATCGTGGTATTGACAATTTTTGCTATTTCGTCAACTGCGAGTTCAGGAATTTTTCCATGGGGGTAGGTACTCCGAACATAGTCTAAAACCATTTTAATTTACACTGGAACACAAGAAAAATCATCTTGCTGTAGTATAGAGGGAACCTTTAATAAAGGCGTTGAAAGCATCTCCTCCTGATTTCACTTCATCTTTTATTAAGATAAATTTTTGTCAAAATAGTCAATGCGAGGCGTATTTGGTATATTTGCTACGCATTGTTTATTCAAGTATGTATATATTCGCCAAGAAGGTTAACCCTTTTTAGGCGTAGATCTCATTCTCAAACATTTAGCCTGAACCACATCCCACTTGGAGGATGGAGTCGGATTGATCAAGGAAAAAGGGAAATTTGAGGTTGGATTTCACTCTTGGTCGTTCGCTAGCTTGCCACTGGAGGAAGCGTTAAGACACATTGGAGATGCAGGTTTTAGTGAAGTAGAGATTGAGGCAGATGAGATTCATTTAGACCCTAGGCTATTCCAGCGCCGTGAGTTGCCTCATCTAAGGAATCTCTTACAGAATCTAGGCCTACACCCCGACTCTGTACATGCCCCCATAGATGGCGTGGACCTCTCCACGCCGTACGTAGATCCGAGAAGACGGACTCTCACTCTGCTTGTGGATATGCTAGAGTATTGCGGCGCCATAGAATGTCCAATAATGGTTGTACACCCGAATCACTCTGAAAGCCTCTCTATCGGGCGTGAGGCTATGAGGAAGAACTCTGTTGAAGCTCTCAAGGAACTCATTGTAAGGGCTGAAGATCTAGGCGTAAAGGTTGCCTTGGAGAACATGATCGACAAAGCAAACGGAAGGTTCGGAAGCAGAGTATCTGACCTTAGGGAAATCATAGGCGATGTCGGATCTGCCTCCGTAGGAATATGCTTCGATACGGGTCACGCTAACCTTCTTTTCAATCGATCTATCACTCAGGAGGAGGAAATAGCCGAAGGGGGAGAATACTTGTGGACATTGCATATCCACGATAACGATGGGAAGGAAGACCGCCACTGGCCGCCCGGCGACGGAAGCATAGACTGGAATCAAGTGATCAGAGGCCTTAGGAAAGTGAACTATCGAGGTGTCTTCATGATGGAGGTTCAGGAGAGAGGAAATCCAGACGAACTAGCGAAGACAAGCCTCCAAAATGCCATGAAGATACTTGGCAAAGAATGATCCAGCTCAGGGATTTTTTCCTAACAGGCAAGGCGAACATATAACAGTTCTTAGCCTTATTTGAGACTGATGCACTAAAATGTCAGATAATTTCAGGTGCTACCAAAATGGGCTTCGTTGAGTTTGAACTTGGCATGGGTCAGATGCTGGTTGAGGGGGGAATGATACAAGAAAACCTTAGGCGGGCTGAGGAAATGGTGTCAAAAGCGTCAGAAAAGAACTGTGAAGTAATAGTTTTACCAGAGTGTTTGGATGTAGGGTGGGCTCATCCGAGTGCGCGCGAGTATGCTAGGGAAATCCCAGGAGAAACCTCTAATCGCTTATGTCGAGCAGCCAAAAGAAATAGCATTATGGTTGTGGCGGGCTTAACAGAACGCGAGGGTAGCTGCATCTATAACTCAGCCCTCCTAATCGATCAACTAGGAAGAATTCTGCTTAAGCATCGGAAGATCAATCTCTTAGACATAGAGCAAGACCTCTACTGTGTAGGCAACACTCTCTCCGTTGCCCAGACGGAAATTGGCATAATCGGTGTCAACATCTGCGCTGATAATTTTCAAAACTCGCTCGCAATCGGGCACGTACAAGCTAGAATGGGGGCTCACTTCATATTTTCACCCTCGGCGTGGGCAGTTGATCCGGACCATGATGATGCGAAACATCCTTACGGAGAAGAGTGGAGAAGATCCTACTCAGAATTAAGTAGAATATACGGAATCATTATGGTCGGCGTGAGTAATGTCGGACTAATTGACGCCGGCCCCTGGAAAGGAAGGAAGGTCATAGGATGCTCGCTTGCCGTAGGACCTGATGGCGAAGTTCTGGCTAGAGGGCCTTACGGTCATCATGCTGAATCCTTGATCACACTTACAGTTCAAGCTCGACCTAGAGATGTTAAGGGGACGGATTACGGTCCATACCTGAAAAGGAAAGGATACGAAGGCCCTTAGAAAAGGCGGAGAGAGAAAGCGCTAAAAGTCGCCTCTCACCCCTTTATCTTAGTGGATGAGTTGGGCAGATGCCAGATCTGTGGCGAGAAATCTCCGTTGATTTCTGACCGTCTGGGAGCCTGCTTAGGGTGCATCCGAAACAGCCCAGAAGAAGCCCTCGTTATGTCTGACCGTCTACACGCCGAGAGCCGAGAGGCTTTTGGGCTTCCGGCTAAGCCCCCAAGCAGCTCGAAAGGTGTTAAATGCGGCATGTGTGCGAACGACTGCGCGATGAATGTCGGCGAGAAAGGGTTCTGCGGCTTAGTCTCCAATATAGGCGGTCACCTAGTCAGGATGGGAGGGACACCCCAGAAGGGCATACTCGAATGGTATTACGATCCCTTGCCTACGAACTGTGTTGCCTGGTGGTTCTGTCCAGGATGCATAGGAGCCGGGTACCCGAAATACGCCATTACGCCGGGGCCTGAACGAGGATACTCGAATCTGGCCATATTTTATGGAGCATGTAGCCTCGACTGTCTCTTCTGCCAGAACTGGCATTACCGCAACATGTCAGAGAGGCTTAGACCCATCTTGAGCGCAGAAGATTTGGCTTCGAGGGTCGACGAACACGTTTCATGCATATGCTTCTTTGGCGGCGACCCCTCTGTTCAGATGCCGCACGCTATAAAAACGAGCGAGATCGCTCTGAAGGTCGCAGGGGAGAAAAAACGTATCCTGAGAATCTGCTGGGAGACGAACGGAAACTTACGTAGGGAATTCGCCAAAAGAGCGGCTGAACTTTCCTTTGTAAGCGGCGGGGTCGTGAAGTTCGACCTGAAAACTTGGGATGAGAACCTAAATCGGGTCCTATGCGGAGTATCAAATAGATCGACGCTAGAGAACTTAAAGATGATAGGCGAGAGATACTTCAAGGAGAGACCCGATCTTCCCATATTGACGGCGAGCACCCTTCTAGTTCCAGGCTACATTGATAGCGACGAGATTGAAGGGATAGCGCGGTTTATTTCAGAGATAGATCCGAAGATTCCCTACACGTTGCTCGCCTTCTATCCCCAGTACGTGATGAACGACCTGCCCACAACCAGCCGAAAGCAAGCCTACGAATGCTACGAAACCGCCAAAAAATACCTTGAAAAAGTTAGGATAGGAAACATACATCTACTTTCATAGATGCCTCTTGCATTCCATCTTTTGTAGAAGGATAAATTGATGTCTGTCTGTTGGGTTTATATCTTGAGATATTCGCATCTAAATGGTGGTCCCTTGCCTAATTATCTTCACAGCCTGCCCAAAGTATCTCAATAAATTGAAAGGTTGAAGGAGATGCTTTGAATGGCTGGGCATTGAACCCTTGTCCATGTCTCCTATCTTTTAATTCGCCACGCCTTTACGACCTCCGCAACGGCTGGAGAACCCTCAAGCGTAATCTCCAATGCTCGGTGCCGATGAGTGTAGTGAACCAGCTTGGGCTTGCTGATTCTTCTGCCGACGCATCGAATCCTTTCTCCCACGATTCTCTCGCTCATAGGGGTTCTATCTTCTCCTCTTTCCAGAGCTCCATCAGAAGCTCATTAACCAAGTGAAGGTCTATGCGTAGCGCGTCCGCTATCTCGTCCGCGTAGACCCTGTCTTTCCCTTTCAAAAACTCGAAGATCTCGCTTTTAGCCTGTTCCGGGCTGATATTCCTTAGTGTCACCACTTCTAATCCTCGCACCTCTTCTGCATAGTTTAATATAGCGTCTCGAATGGCATCAGCCTTGCTACATCCAAACTTTCGGGTGATGACCTCTAGAGCCTCCATGGCGTCCTCGTCCAACCCCACTGGATATACATATCTTCTGCGGTGCATCAGTATAAAGTTGTATAACATAGTATAAAAGATTTTCTCCCTCAGAAACGAGAGCTATGATGCAATATAAGCATCTCAATTTTCCCACTAGAAGAAAATGTTAGGTTGACAGAAGCGCATATTTGTTAAATCGGACTAGATAAACTGCGTATCTACTAGATACAGTGGATATTTAGCCGTCAGCATTTAGACGTTGTTACTTCTCTGACTGGTATTGCTTAATCCAATCTCTGAGTTCCATTTCAGGCGCTTTTACTTTGATCTCTTTCAGGTTAGCGAAGTTTAAGTCGACGGTGTAGAGAATTTCAGTTCCTTGTAGGATTGATGTGGCCAGTATTGTGGAATCTGCTAGTGCGAACCATCTTCCGTTGGGTGTTCATATGGTTGAGCGGTACTCCGCTGCTTTCTCCGCTATTTCTTTATCGACATTGCGTATCTTTGGCTGCAATTTGGCGATTTCTTTCGTACTGATCAGAGTCTACTCGAGGGTTCATGAGGGGTAAGCTAGACTGCTAGTAGGCCGATATACTCTAATTTCCCAGTGATGGGATTAACCCTGAATCCCGAGGCTCAAGGGTGGTTACTCCTATAGAGATCTTTGCTCAATGGTGCGATCTAGAGACTAATCCTCAAGTCTTAGGCACCTTTTCTTTTTAACCAATGAATATTATCAAAAGCTTTATCAAAGGAGTAAATGTCTGAAATCTTGTTTCTCTCCATGACTGCGACGTTTGAGGCGTCATTAAACCCTAACCCATATCTTGATCTATGAGTGAAAGCTTTGAGTGCATCGTTCCATGTGCAATCAAGTTTTTCAAGATGAATCAACGTTGTAATTAAGTCACAAAAATCGGATATGGATTTCTCGAAATGTTCGGTGATGTATTCCTTCTCAGCTTGTGACAGGTCCTCACGTCTACGGGTCTGCATGATTCTAAACTCGAATAGGCTTATGAGCTCGCTAATGACGATGACAGAGGTTGCCGTTGCCTCCCCATCTTTTATTCTGCGTATTATGTTCGTTGCTCTGGGCCCGTGGACTTTATCTTGAAGTAAGTGATAGTAAAATATGTTTGAATCGACAAAGTGAATATCCAATTACGCTTCCTCCCCAGCTTTAACCTTTGACGCTGAGGCTGTTAGGAAGGCTTTCTCCAACTCTTCAGGAGTTAACTCGGACTCAATCCCCTTCAAAACTCCTTTGGTTCTCTCCACGATATCCTCCTCAAGTCTAGGCGTAACCAGGCGAATTGCTCCTTCTTCTAATAAGAACTTGACTTCATCACCCTTTTTCAGGCCTAAACGGGCTCTTAGTTCCTGAGGTATTGTAACCCTGCCCTTTTCTAATATTTTGACTTTCCATTCCATCCAGATCCCTGGTGTATAATCTAAAGTACACCCATAAAAGTGTATCGCAACCTATCACGTCAACCCCTTAGTATGTACACGTCTCAAAATCCATTTTTCACCATTTACTGAAATCGGCTTTGGCATAATCGAGCAAACTGTCTTCTCTTATTTGTTTTGTGAAGCTGCGGAGCCTATAGGCTTAAGCCTAGACCATACAACAGGCAGATTAGAAGTCAAGAGACCATAGACTACTTTTCTAGTATAGCACAGAGAACAGATTAATACCCTGAATCTATCAGCTTCTCAAGTTTCTCGATTAATGCTTTAACGAAGTCGGCGTCTTCCTCGACCACCCTCGGCGGCATCCAGTTCTGAGGCTTCCTTCTCGGCACACTTAATAACACTCACAAAAACCCAACCATTAGGTTCCAAATAAACAGACCCATAACCGTTGCACGCACACAGAGAAAGCCTACGAATCCTACTGTCCCAAGAATCATTTCGATACGCCATGCCTTTCAATTTGAAGAATTGAAAATACTGGCCCTGATGACCTATCTCCCGGCGAGCTTTACTTCACTAACCTTGATTGATGGGAAGAAATGGCCCTTCCCGATTATGCGTCCTTCCTTCGATACCAGCTCGATGCCCTTATACAACTCAAGTATGTGGCCGCCTGCCATCAGATTCTTGACCGGATGCCTCTTTTCACCGCCCTCTATGAGAAATCCTTCATCGATCGTTGATGAGAATTCTCCTGAGACCATGTTGGGAAAGAAGGATGCGTAAGTGACTAAGAGTCCCCGCTTCGTTTCGGCGATCATCTCATCAAGGGAGCTGTCTCCGGGCCTAACCCGAATGTTGGTTGGACCTGCACCCACGTAACCTCTGTAACCCATCCTCTGGGCATGACCGGTTGTCTCGACCCCAGCTATCCCTGCAGAGTAGGAGTCATGCAGAAAAGTCAGTATGCTGCCTTTGCTCACAACCTTCGTCAACCTTCTAGGTACACCCTCACCGTCGTATGTGCTGCTTGCTATCGCGCTTGGAACCGTCCCATCATCATCGATCTCGAAGATCTGACGGGCTATCTGCTTCCCTAAACAGCCGGATGCAAATGTCCTTCCTTTGACCGCAACCTCACCAGATATGGCTCCCATCAAGCCGAAGCACAAAGAACTCGTCGAATCAGGCGTGAGGATGACCGGCAAGACGCCGCTTTCTATCCTCTTCGAACCGAACTGATCTAAGGCCTTCTCCGCCGCCTTCTTTCCTATTCCTTCGAAGTCCACCTCTGGCAGTGATATGGCATAGTCGTACTCGTAAGAGCTCCCTACATCGTCGCCTTCTCTGAAGGTGGGCGCTATATAGGCCGAAACAGAGGTCTTCTCCGTCTCGAAGCATACTCCCGTGGAAGTCATAAGGTACCCCCTAGAATGGTTTGTGCCTAGGCCCCCCAGATACATCGCTCCTGGACGAACGTCTTCCACGGCTTCTATCATCTTTCTGCACAATCCGCTAGCTTGCTCCAAAGTGAGACTCACTATCTCACTATCGCAGAGGCCCGGAACCTCCGACGCCTTTGCTGGTCCTGGTAAACCTTTGAAGTAAGGATCCGGTTGGGCTACCTTCGCAAAACTGGAAGCTCGTTGGACCGTCTTTTCCACGTCCGCGGGCTCTAAGCTTTGGGAGAAAGCCACACCCATCCCCTTATTTTTGTAGACCCTCACGCCTATCCCTAGGTCGGTTCGCGACACGGCCTCTTTAATCCCCCTTCCTAGGAGGCTGATACTGAGCGATCTTGAGAAAGACACGCAGACGTCAGATACGTCAAGGTCCATGGTTGAAAGGAGCCTCACTGCTCTCTCGACTGGTGTAGCAAGATCGGTCTTTTCTTTCAGATTCGTCACCTCCTGCCTCCAACGACGATGCCTTCAACTCTCAAGTGGGGTGCACCTGCGTCCACATACATGCCTTGCTCACCTTTTCCACACATCCCCGGCATCTCCATCATGAAGTCCTTGCTCACTGCTGTGACGTTCTTGAGCGCGTCTAGGGTGAGACCGTTTATGGCCACGTCTCTAAGGTAGTCGGTAAGTTCCCCCTTCTCTATCAGCCAAGCCTGTTCAGCCTTGCAGGTGAACTGTCCCTTCTGAGTCTCCACATAACCGTATTGTGAACCAGAGAGGTATACCCCCAAATCTACATCCTCCAGAGCCTCTTCAAACGTCATGTCGCCGGAGGCAACGTACGTGTTAGACATACGTATGATAGGCGGATAATGATGTGATTGCGCGCGGGCGCTTCCCTTCGGTTCGTCTCCCAGCTTGGCGGCCGATTCTAAAGAGTGAAGGAACCCGACTAGGGTTCCGTCCTTTACAATTAGGTGAGGCTCAGCCTTAGTTCCTTCGTGATCGTAAACGAAATGACCGTTTCTAGGCTTAGTTGGATCGTCTATGATGGTCACAAGGTCGCTGGCCACTTTGTGTCCCACCTTGTCCGAGATTATGGACTGACCTCCAAAGACGAGGTCGCCCTCGCTGTTATGGCCGAAGGCTTCATGGATAAAGAGGCCGCCGACCCTTTGGTCCACCACGATCGTGTAGGTACCTCTTGGCGGAGGCTGGGCACCAAGCAGATTCACGGCCTTCTTAGCCGCCTTTCCCGAGAATTCTTCGGGCTGCACGGAGTCAACGATCTCGTAGCCTGCGACGTTTCCGACGTATTCGAATCCGATCTGCATATTTTCGCCCTCCTTCGCTATTACGCTGCAATATGCGTATGTCCTCGGAGTGGTCTCCTCAATGGAGGTTCCGAAGGAATTGCATACCGCCACCTTTGTTAACACGTCTCTATAGGTCACAAAGGTATCCTTGACTCTGTCACCGTATGTTCTCGCCACTTTCTCGATCTCAAGCATCCTCTTTACCTTCTCTTCAGGGCTTACGTCCTCAGGGTTCATTTTCACCTTATGACTAACAGTTTCGACTTCGGGCTTCGCTTCCACTATCTCCGCCTCTTCTCCGACCTGCGTTGCTATGGACTTTCCTCCGCCAATCGCATCTTCCAAAGTCCTTCGAGCGCTCCCCATCGTAGGCATATTTGTGGATGCAAAGCCCCATCGCCGGGCAACGATCACCCTTATCCCAACTCCGCGAAGTATCCCAGACCGAAGAGTCCTCGCAATTCCGTTCTCGATGGAGATGCTATTGTTTCTCTCCTCAAAGAATCTCGCCTCACAGAAGCGTGCCCCAGCTGTCAGCCCTTCTTGAACAATTGATTCGAGTAAATCCCTCAATCCTGATCGATATGTAATACCGCCATTGGGAATATAAGCCCTTAGCGAAAGAGAGGAAAGTCAGGCGTCGAAACCCGTCTGAAAGCCTGAGACCCCATCTATCGAGCAGGCTGTCCCCATTCTCCGACTCGCCTCATCAGCTATAGTACTGAACGGCAATCCCACCACCATACGATTTTGCTTTTCCGAAAGATGAACAGGCTGAGAACCGGGTGGGTTCATGGCAGCTTCAGCACGGATGTTCCGAATAGATTGCGCAATCTTAAGATACGTTGATAGAACGAGATATCTCCAATACTGTCTTTTTTGGCATGGTATCTCTAAGACAAACAGCTAACCTTTACATTCTATGAATCTTCTTTCAAGTAACATCTTATACAACCTTTCTATTCGTTTCCTGTCAATGTGCCCTTTGTGCGGGCGGAAGCCTCCCGAGAAACCATTCGGAATATGCAATAGCTCATGGATTATAGTCTTCTCCTTCTCTTCTTCGGCTAATGCATCGTATTGCTCGGAGATGACCTCGATAACGTATGCTGGCGGTCGACCTAAAACCTCTTGCCATATCTTTCCCAACCCGTGGATACGTGCAATGGTCCTTGTAGACTTCGAACCTTTACTTCGATAGCAATACACAAATTGAGGTATAATGTGAAATAAGTCCAGACTATCCACGATCTCAATAACCAGCCTCTCAACGTCCGGAGCTTCTGTGTACTCCAATGTCACGCCTCAGGCATCCCCCTTTTTCCCAAATTGATTGTCTCCTCGATTCAGAAGATGGGAAACAACTGTGTGGTAATCAGACTTGAACGTATTTAAATGTGCATCCGTCTTTATCCTTTGAGCAAGTGATGTCTAAATCTAGAGTAAGCGAGAGACTAACTCGACTGATCGAGTCTGGAATCTGTGGAGCAGAGGACGCCTCAAAATATGCAGGTGAACTGAAACAACTAGTCGAACAAGTTGCCGATAAAAACGCGGCTAGGAAACGAAGTAATTTCTTCAAGGCCTTGGCTGATGAGACACGTCTCAGAATCTTGAGGCTTCTTGAAGTCCGAGAGATGTGTGTCTGCGAGATAATGGTCGCTCTGGATTTAACGCAACCTACTGCCTCTCATCATCTCGGTATCTTGGGGAATGCGGGACTTGTAAACGATAGAAAAGAGGGGAAATGGGTCTTCTATAGCCTCGCAGATCCAAGACTAGTTGACAAGATAGATGAGATCAATCCGTTCTAGCGGCCAATATCCGTGCAGGTACATAACAATAAATTTAAATATCTAAGTATATTTTTCCTTATTCTAGACAGGGGAACGAGCGTTGACGGAAAGAGAGGGTAGACTAGGCATTTTTGAGAAATACCTCACTTTATGGATTACAATCTGTATAGTCGTTGGACTCTCAATGGGGAGATTTTCCCCAAGCTTTGGCCAATATCTGGACTCTATGAAGTTTGCCCAGCTCTCGATCCCAATAGGCTTCTGCTTGTTCTTTATGATGTATCCGACCGTTGTGGGCATATCATTGAGCGATGTCAAGAAGGCAGTGAGGAAACCAAAACCTATGCTTCTCACCATAATTGCGAATTGGGTTATCGCTCCGCCCCTAATGACAATGTACGCAAATCTGCTCCTCAATGATCCTATGTACAAAGCTGGTGTCATACTCCTCGGCATGTCTCCCTGCACGGCGATGGTAATGTGGTGGATGCTCCTCGCAAAAGGAGACATGGGCCAAGGATTGGTAAACACGGCTGTTAACGCATTGCTGATGCTGATTCTCTATGCACCTCAATCTGCTTTCTATCTAGGCGTAAGCGGCATACCAGTCCCATGGGACCTAATCGCCATGAGCGTCCTCTTCTTCATAGCCCTTCCAGTATCCCTAGGGGCGGTTTCGAGAAAACTTTTGACAGCAAGAAAAGGAAAAGATTGGTTTCAATCCACGTACCTTGAAATTGTGCGCAAAATTTCCATCATAGCACTGCTGCTCACTTTAGTCGTCATGTTTTCATTTCAAGGGAAGATAATCCTCAGAGATCCAGTTCTTGTCGCTTATCTTGCTGCTCCAAACTTACTGCATTACTTGACTATGATTACGATAATATACTCGGCGTCGTGGCTGTCCAATTGGGATTACCCGACCTCAATAGATACTACTATCATCGGTTCGAGCAGTCACTTTGAGGTCGCAATTGCTGTCGCAACAACCCTTTATGGAATTAACTCGGGCGCCGCCTTGGCTACGGTAATAGGTCCCTTAATGGAAGTCCCATTAATGTTGTCTTTGGTGAAATTCGGCCTACGAACTCAACACCTATTCCCAAGAAACAGTAGGCAGGAGAAAAAAGAGAGAGACATTCTATGAGAACCGACCAGTGCCTCTAGCTTACTTTTCGATGTTGAAAGGTAGGACTGCGTAGAGGTGGTTGCCATTGGTTTCGTCTACTATCTCGTACCCAAATATGCCGGTCACAGTCACGCCATTCTGATTTGTCACGGTTCTTTCAAGGGCTTCTACTGTAACCTCGTCCCCAACTGATATGTACCCTTCCTCAAAGAGTTCGAGTAGCCGAATAACCTCCGAGTCAACATTCCAAGCTCCGGGCAGAACTATGTTAAGTCTCTCACCTTCGTTAGTCGTGACTATGAGCACGTGTCCGCCATGCGCTACAACTGTGCCCTCAACCGTAAGGGTATCAGCGTCTTTAAAGAACCATATGGCAGTCCGATGTCCCCAACGTTGCGACACCTGCTGCAGAATGAATTGCCTGGCTCTTTCTTCGGGCGAGTAGTCAGAGTTACCCGTTTCACCTTGATCGCTGTAGACCGTGATTATGCTCATCAATGGCAAGGCCGTACTGAGCGCGATTATGGCGCCGATTATTACCTTAGTCTGGGTCTTCATTCTCCATATTCCTCCTTTTTGCATTTCTCACTCTTTTGTTCTGGGACAGAATTCGTTAAAAAAGGCTTCTCACCGATAATGTGCACAGGTGATGTACACCAAAAATGAAAGGTCGGATCGGACAGTATAGTCTAGCAGGCAACTTAATAATTCAGATCTTAACAAAATTGATAGGAGGTCTATAATATCGCCTTATCCTTCCGTTCCTTCCATCATTTTCTCCTCAAGGTGTAAAAGCAAACCAACTCTGCGCTCCCATTTCTTGAAGAATCTATACTGCCCAAGGAGTAGGAAGATCTCGTAGATTACGAAGACTGCTACAAGAACTAGGAAGACAAATTCGTGAACGACTCCAATCCACCCAAACCTCCTAATCCTCGAAAGTAGCCCCGAAAACCGGACTATGAGAAAGAAAAGAAGTACCCCAGAGGTAACTGTCCCGATCAGCGATGCTGTTCTAAACTTGTCCCATTCCTTGTCAAGTTCTGTCAGAAAGTCATGTAACGACCTTAGAGGGTACGAGTCCGCATCTTCCTTTTTACTCATCTTATCCTCATCTCAAATCTTCCAAAGCATTCCTTGATAACCATGATGCACCAAGAATGAACACCTCAGAGAATGGACGGCAGAGCGTCTCGAAGTTCCTTGTACGCTTTCCTCCCTTTCTCAGTGATCTTGCAGGGACCATCCTCGGCCTCTTCCACCAAGCCTTTCTCCTTCAGATAGAAAAAATGCTTTAAAAAGTCATCGTATGATAGAGAAGTTGCCTTACGCCAGACGTATGTGCGGAGCTGAGGCCTACTGTTGTAGTACAGAAACTCAATGATCTCAAACCTAATCTGAACCGCACCTTTACGCATCCTAGGCATGAAGTGTGGCTCCACGCACTATTTTCTTTTGCTAGGCTTCAAGATCTCTTCTTTCCGTCTTCTAGAAAGTCGTGAGCTGAACCGAGCGTAGCTGTGAAGTCTCTTCTTCAAGCGTCATCCTTTGGAGCAGATTTCTAACTGTTTCTTCTGCAGCAAAAGAGAAGTTCAGACAAAGCTTTTTCTCCTCCATCTTGATCCGCTCGATAATGATTGTAGCAGATTGCTATTAAGCTTTGACGCTGAGAATACGATAGTACCATCCAGATCAATCAGCTCGTTAAGGCTGATCTGAATCTTGGACTTTTGCCGAAGCAAACGAAGCCTCTTCGAAGAAACCAAAACATCTCAGAACCGAGTGGTAAAAAGATCACAGCAGATTGCCGCAGCCTCACATCACATTGCACGCCAAATACTAGGGGAGGGGGCTATGGGCATTAGCCTAGGCTTAATGAACACTGGAATATGCGATCCTTCTAACCGACGGTATTCATCTTCCATAGATTTCTGTGGAGCTGGAGTTACACTGCTATCGGCAGATCAATCAATCATGGTACTTGTCGTAGATCTTTTTAGTCTCTTCGAAATATGAATAGACAAAATCCTCTGTGGGATAATAATAATGCCAAGAGTTGACTTGCCGTCTTTCTTTATGGTTCTTTTCTTTACGACCAATATTCTTGTCAGTTTTTTTGATTCTACGGAAATATACATTTTGAAAGAGATTGGAATGGCTGTCCTTTTCCTCGGCAGTGCATTCTTCGTCTATGTGCTTCTTTGCTTAAGGAGTGGATTCCTTGGAGAGACTGACCCGAAACTAGACTACCCAATCACAAAGGATCCTTACAGGCTCTGTAGACACCCGCAATACTTGAGCTTCATCATGATTTTTGGCTTTGAGATTGGCAAGAACATCGTCAACGTCCTTAATATGACTCATGCAAATCCCTCCTTTGGGTCTATCCAAAAAACCGCCAAGAAGATGCTATATGTGACGACTTTGACGTGCCAAGAAGCAAAGGAATATGAGTTGACTTGAGATGAGCGGGAAAAAGACGGAGGACTTGCTGGAAGACTGTCTCTTCGGACCACACGAGTATTTGTTACTATGCTTGTGGGAGAGGATCAAGCCGCCTGAAATAGGCTCGGCAATACGCATTTTTGGCATTATACGTTCATTTTAGCCTTATTTTCTGGTATAGTAAAGAAACGCCGCCTTATTTACGCTTTCTGCCTATACTTTGCCCAATCCATTTCCGTGACATATTACTTTTCGAACGTTCCCAATTTCTGCGTAACGTATATTTCGCTGTAGCTACTATGGGTGTTGTTGGGTTGATGCGTTGTCTCTCTCGCTGAAAGATGGTTGGGATAGAATTTCTGAGAACTATCAACAGAAAAGTGGGATTCCCACAGATGATGTTTATTGGGGCGATTTTGTGGCTACCGAAAGCCAGCTTAAGATTTTGGGCGACGTTAGGGGAAAGCGAATCCTTGAAATCGGATGTGGCGGCGCTCAGAACTCTATCGCGCTTTCGAAATGGGGAGCTAAAACGTTTGGAATTGATTTGTCGCGGAAACAGATAGTTCATGCCAAGCGACTCGTGCGGAGCGAGAGCGCAGAAGTGAGTTTATTGGTCGGCAACATGGAGAAGCTTCCCTTCAAAGATGAATGTTTCGACATAGTCACGACCGCTGTTTCTCTTCATTATGTACCAGATCTAGACGCAGTGGTTACCGAAGCCAAAAGAGTCTTGGTGAAAGACGGTTATTTTACCTTCAGCACAATGCACCCGTTTTCAGAAGGCAAGCTTACCAAGTATAGGGGCAAGAGTGCGGTTGCCCTGAGAAACTATTTCAAGCGAAGAGTAGTGCGCTGGATTGACAAGCTTCCCGATGGTTCGAGAGTGAAGATGCACTCCTACTATAGGACTTTGCAGGACTATTTTGACACGTTGGTAGAGAACGGGTTTGTTGTCGAACGGTATGCGGAACTAGAGAGACTTGAAGAAAACACGCTACATCCACTGGACAAGGAGAAAATAAGGATGATAAGCGAAGCCAGGCGACAGTACAGGATCATGAAGCAAGTACCGTACTGGATAATTTTCAAAACACGCAAAGACGAGTATCAATCAAGGCTATAGGAAAGCAGATGCGAATCAATACTTTGTTTCAACTTCCTCAGTATGAAATCTTCAGGTCAAACGGAAGACATATGGCATTTTTCGTCAAAGGGATTATGATCATATGCAATCTTAAGAATAGATAGAAGCAACATGGCATACGACTTTGAGAGCGGCCCTTTCTTTCTTATGTTTCTTCGCCAGTTTTGGACCCAATGTTCACAAGTGTCGCGGGCTCTATCTTTACAATGACGCTATCAATCCCCAGTGTGGTCTACAGGGCAAGAGGTGAGGATAGCCTGCTCAAACAAAGATTCAGAGAAGAATGGGAGAAGTACGCAGATGAAGTGGGGTTCCTTTTGCGAAAATCAGAAGATTATGAATCAAGCATAAGTTGGCCGTCCAGCAAAGTGTATCCATTTCTGGGCTTCAGGCACCAGCTAAGGAGATGGTATATGGCAATGTCGTCCAAGAGGAGGTGAAAGCGTGGCAAAGAAAGAAACCAAAGTCGTTTATGTGCTCGATATATTTCACATAATAGAGACTATGATGGGACACGAGAGAATAAGCAAGTTCACAGTTGAAGAAGCATTGAGGTTTGTACAGGACACGGCGGCTCTTCTGCAGGGGGAGGTAACAGCTACTCAGTACAAGCAGAATTGGAACCTGAGATAGGATCTCCGTTTTCATCGATTTCGTCGTCGGATGCAACGATGCTCTATCATGAAACTCGTGACCCAGTCCAGGTTCAAAAAGCCTTAGGACGCGCAAATCTTCAGAACACCCAGATCTACACATCAATTGAAGCGGTTCTATTCAATCAATCATCTGATGAACTTTATTCAGCCGCGGCCACGACAGCTGAAGAAGTTTGCAGACTAGTTGAGGCTGGCTTCGAATACGTATATTATGCGAACAACATCAAAGTCTCCACAAAAGAAAGTAGCTGTTATATTTAAGAAGCGGCGTGTTAGGTTTATAAGTGACTCTCGTAATTCGCGTAAGTATAGAGGAGAATAATCAGATGCCTAAGGTCAAAGCGGCTGTAAAGATAGAGAATGTTGTAGCCTCCGCAACCTTGAAACAGAACATCGACTTGAACACTGTGGTGAAGAGTTATCCGAGTGTCGAGTATCGGCCAGAAGAGTTCCCCGGGCTCGTGTTCCGGCTCAAGAAGCCGAAAACAGCGACTCTGATTTTCAACTCCGGCAAGATGGTTTGTACTGGTGCGAAGTCTGAAAAAGAGGCGAAGCGCGCTGTCCTAAAGGTAATCAAAGAGATGAAGAACAGCGGAATAATCGTCGTCAGTAAACCTGAGCTGAAAATACAGAACATCGTAGCCTCAGCTAACTTGAACGGGATGATAGACCTTGAGAAATCAACCTATACTCTCGGAAGAACCATGTACGAGCCGGAACAGTTTCCTGGGCTCATCTACCGCATGGACGAACCCAAGGTGGTCATTCTGATCTTCGCCAGCGGAAAACTCGTATGTACTGGCGCTAGAAAAGAGGAAGACGTGTATAGGGCAGTGGAAAAGCTCCACCAACGGCTAGAGGATGAGGGCCTCTTATACTATCCAGAGTAGCCCATGAACACCTGTATCTACTAGTTCTAGGTTTACACTCATCAGTAACTGTTATGCTTGAGACGGCTTGGGGCAATCAGACAATTGATTCGGATCCGAATTCTCCTCGCTTTGTAAACGGTTAAAAATTCTTAAGAGAGACTTTGATAATTATCCCCTGCCCATCATGAAACATACGAGAGACTCGAGAAGATGTTTCCATGAGACAGCTAGTCCACAAAGGTGTATTTGTGCCTAGATACGAGTCGAAAGGGTTCCACATATCGGTGATGGGACGCGACACGGAACTAGCACCGGAGCAAGAAGGGATGGCTGTCGCCTGGGTTAAGAAGCTGGGAACTGAATATGTCAAGGATCGAATCTTCGTAAGGAACTTCTTCGGGGATTTCTGCAGAGCGTTAGACATCAAGGAGAAACTTTCACCAGAAGACTTCGACTTCTCGATGATTCGGAAGCATATTGAGAGAGAGAAAACTCTGAAGCTTAGTCTCTCAAAAGAGGAGGCGAAGCGTCAAGCTCAGCAACGGAAAGCTGAAAGAGAGGCCAACAAAGAGAAGTATGGTTACGCAATAGTTGACGGCGTTAGAACTGAGATCAGCAACTACATTGTTGAGCCTTCTTCGATCTTTATGGGCCGTGGGAAACATCCATTACGGGGGAGATGGAAAAGGGGAGCAACCAAAGAAGATATAATATTGAACCTCTCGCCAGATGCGCCGATACGTGACGGAAGATGGAAGGAGATCCTTTGGCGCCCCGACGAGATGTGGGTCGCCAAGTGGCGGGACAACCTCACAGGCAAGATTAAACACGTATGGCTTTCAGATCAATCCTACATAAAGCAATATGCAGAGATAACCAAGTTCAACAAAGCTGTTGAACTTGAAAACTACGTAGACAAAGTCAAAGAGCACATAATGACGAACCTCGAATGCGGAGACCTCTTCAGACGGAAGATAGCTACTGTATGTTACTTAATAGATGTTCTTAGTCTTCGGGTTGGCGATGAGAAGGACAAGGACGAAGCCGACACGGTGGGAGCGACCACGTTGAGACCGGAGCATGTCAAGATTGGTTCAGATGGACTGGTAATATTTGACTTTTTGGGGAAAGACTCAGTTAGATGGCACAAAGAGGCGAAAATTCACGGAATAGTGATCGATAATCTTAGAGAATTCATGAGTGAAAGCCAATCGTCGATATTCAAAGGCGTGAGGTCCAAGAACGTTTCGCTATTTCTTGACGAGGTCATGCCAGGCTTGACGGCAAAAGTCTTCAGAACATACAAGGCATCTAAGGTAGTCAAGGAATTTCTGGCAAAAGTTCGGCTTAAGAAAGAAGACCCAGAATACATCAAGCGGAGCACAGCAACCCTAGCAAATCTGCAAGCTGCCATCATCTGTAATCACAAAAGGAAGCCACCCAAGAACTGGAAAGAATCCTTTAGGAAAAAGGTTGAGAGGTTGGGAAAGCTCAGAAGCAAGAGGACAAAGAAGGCGAGGGAAGCGTCCAAGGTCCTGAGCCTTAACATAAAGGTTATGAAGATGGTTAGGGACTACAACTTGAGGACTTCACTTAAGAGCTACATCGATCCCCGTTTATACCACCAGTGGGGAAGAAAAGTTGACTTTGACTGGAAGCTCTATTATCCAAAGACACTTCAAAGAAAGTTTTCATGGGTTGAGAATCACAATAGAAACACAGAATCCTAAACTGACGTAGGGTATAAGACAAAGAATAGTTTAAGTTCAACCTATGGCGATCACTGGTGAGATAATGTATAACGTAGATGTTTCATCAATCGTACTCAAGTCTCGTCCCAAAGAGCTGAAGTATCCCATCTCCAGCCTCGATCACTGCGACCACATTGTCAACACGACCTTGATGGGACACCCTCAGCTCGCTGCTGATCACCTTCTAAACGCCGAGATGCGTGGAAAACTCGTTGAAGTTTTGGCCTGTATAATACGTCGGCTCAACCTTGAATTCACCAAGAGTAGATCTCTTCCAGACAACGATGCTGAAAGAGAAACTGAAAAGATTTGGGCACGTCAAAGAATATATGAGGTATTGATGGAAATAGCTCTCAACCTTATAGGGGCAGAAAGCCGAAGAGTCGGTTTTTCTGAGAAGGAAACGGATGTATCTCTTAAACGAATCATCTACACGTTAGAGAATTGGGAGTCTTTGGAGAAAAGCGAAAACACCGAGGTTTCCATTGCCAAGGCTGCAGTGAACAAGTTTCTTACTGATATGGGGAAAGTCATGCACGGCGAAGGAATGGTTGCAAAAATGGGCGGAGAAATCGAGAAAGAGCTGATTGAAGAAAGATGGGCTGCCAGCTTCATCACGGGATCAAGGAAGATCATCCAAAATAATGTCTATTATCGGATGGCTATGAAGAGAATGTGCAAATTTGGCAATGACTACGCCTTGGGCTTGAGGTGGCTCAGACACCTAGGCTTTGTCCAAGTCTCAACGAACCCAGTTTTGGCAGCCATCGCCTACAATGACGACCCAGAATTGTGGGATGAATTCCGTGAAGTCTCCAGAAAACATAATGAATGGGTCAATGACCCGACTAACTTTGGTGACGAGATGGCCATGCAGGCTACGATGATTGCGCTCTGGCCTAACCTCATCGTATTCCGACCGATCGCCGTTTTGTCAAGTTTCCATGATGGGATGGTTAGTTATCAACTAAACCCCAATGTTGCTGCAAGCTTTGGGGGCAGCCTTGATGACGCGTTGAAGATTTATGCTGCGGCTGAGAAGTTCCTTCGCGGCTACGATGCCTACCTTACTTGGGGATATTCAAAAATGGACGAGATAGGGAGACCCAACATGGTTTTTAAGGTTGCAGGCGGATACCCAGCTGCGATTGAGATAACAAGGGCGCTAAACAGTATGGGAATCGGCACAAACAACACAGTCACTTATACCGTGGCTCAAGAAGCAACGCTCATTATTGCGGCAATGAAGGGAATGGCAGAAGCGGTGAAGAAAGGAATTCGACCAACCCAGGCTTACGAAACAAACATGGGAGGCCGATTGGAAAGCCACCTACGTGATCTAGAGGCCGAAAAGCTACTTCTAAAAGCCTTGACGAAGGTTGAGGATGGAGAAGGGCTTCTACGAAAGCTGGCTGAGGAACTTGGTGCACTCGAGGAATTGGCCAGGGATGCCCCATTAAAGGAGAAAGCCAGGGCGATATGCGGCTTTAGATACTTAAAGAGATTAACGCATCAAGCCTTTGCGGAGGCTATAGCTTCAGCAAGAATCGGAGGCGAGACAAGAGAAGAGAGTCTTGCTTTTCTAGACCGGCTTGAGAACGATATAGGATTGGCTGGAACCTCTGTGGCGCAAAGGGTTTACTGGATATTCTTCAGCCCCGAGAATAGACCTAAATGGCTTAAGTACCTCCAGCAAGAGTTCGGCTTATCGCAAGCTGAATCTGAGGAGGTCATGGACAAGATAGATGTTCTTCCAGCTTCTAAGAGGAAACCCGCAGATACGTTTCTCACGTTGGCTGAGAGGAACATCACGAACACCGAGTTTCCCAACCATCAGTGGATGGTTGTTCAGGCTTCTAGACAAGGGGATTTTGAGATCGACGAATACGCAAATGCCATCATGAGAGAACCCGATCTGGAGGTTCTTGAAAGACTTCTAGTGTTGCGAGATTTCCGAGAGGCCTATGAGCTCACACCAGAGTTGAAAGAAGAACTCGAGAAAGTCGGCATCAGGGGCGAGTTCGGCAGTGAGGGGCTAAGAGTTGAAGAGTGGCCGAGTTTCGGATCGGTTGTCAAGACAATGAATGAATTTGGAAATGCTTACGAAACCTTCAAGAAAAAAGCCTTACAGATAGGTACGAAAACAGCCGACGAAGGTCCTGTATAAAACATAATCGAGGTTGGAAATAATGAGGAATTATCTTTACAGAGTTGGCAAACTTAAAGAAGGTTACTCAACCATCGTGAGTCCCAAGAATTCTGAGCTCAGATTCACGGAGTTTGGCATCCTCTTCTTGTCCAATAAGGGTGAAAGGTACGAAGGCGAAACCAGTGACAAAGAGGCTGTATTAACACTACTGGGCGGAACATGCAGCTTAAACATTGAGGGAACCGTCGGCCGAAAAGTCAGATACGGGATGATAGGAGGCAGAGCGGATGTTTTCAGTGGTAGACCCACTATGGTTTATCTCCCGAAAGAGGCAAGGTACGAGGCTATGGCAGAGTCTCCCAACCTGCATGTGGGCGTCTCGATGGCTCCAAGCGATGTAGATTGGCCTCCAGTTCTTGTCAAACCGGAGGACGTTCTAGAACGTTCGGTAGGCATCTGGAACTGGCGGAGGAAGGTTTACACGGCCATAGGAGAAAACGTTAAGGCTCATAGGCTCATTGTGGGTGAGACGTTTAATCCCGCCGGAAATTGGTCTAGTTTTCCTCCGCATAAACACGACGAAAAGGGTGTCGATGAAGCCCCATACGAGGAAGTCTACGTGTACCAAGTTAAGCCGAATCAGGGCTTCGGAATACAGAGAATCTATACTTCTCCCGATGATGAAGATCCACTCGACGAAGTCTATGTAGTTGAAAATAACGATGTAGTGATTATACCTAGGGGTTACCACCCAGTTGTGGCCGCGCCAGGCTATCAGCTTTACTACCTTTGGATGCTTGTTGGTGAAGAGAGAAGATACGGTGCATGGTCTGACGATCCAAGACACGGTTGGCTTAAGAACTGTGAGCCGATAATAAGGGACCTATCCGCTATGCAGTGATTCCCCTCGGCAACGGCATCATTTGACCGCGCCGAGTATGAGCTCAAGTAGGGCCATTCTAACCACCACACCGTTCCATGCTTGTTTGAAGTACTTCGCATGCGGCGTCGAATCTACTTCGGGAGTGATCTCGTCGACTCTTGGAAGCGGATGGAGAATAATTGAATCCTCTTTTGCGCGCCTCAATAAATCGACATTGATCACATAGGAGCCTTTCACCTTCGCGTATTCTGCAAGGTCTGGGAATCGTTCCTTCTGGATCCGCGTAACATAGACCACATCCACCTCGGGCACGATCTCCTCTAGATCCGCGTTGTCCACTATTTCCATCTTTTCTCTAATATCATCTAGGACCTCTCTCCGCATTCGGAGCATGCCAGGAGAGACTAGGTAAATTTTTACCTCATACTGTGAAAGCCCGTAGGCTAGTGAATGAACAGTTCGACCGTAACGTAAATCGCCTATCAAGGCTATGTTTAATCCGTCGATCTTCCCCTTCTCCTTTCTAATAGTGTACAAATCAAGTAGCGCCTGGGTGGGATGCTCCTCTGCGCCTGACCCCGCGTTTATGACGGGAACGCTAGTATACTCGGCGGCGAATCTAGCTGCCCCTTCTAAGGGGTGGCGTAAGACTATGACGTTTGCATAGTTTTCGACGACTCTTACGGTGTCGGCTAGGCTCTCGCCCTTCTTTATGGACGCTACTTCAGGTTCGGCAAACCCTATGGTTTCGCCTCCGAGCTTGTGCATAGCCGTCTCAAAGCTCAACCGTGTCCTCGTGCTCGGTTCAAAGAACAATGTTGCTAGGATCTTCCCGCGGAGTATGTCTGAGCCTTTCTTGGCTAAGGGTTCAGTTGCCTCAGCGACATCTAGTATTTGATCGATCTCTTCACGTGTGAAGTCTCTGATCGATATTATGTCGCGTCCTTCAAACTTCAATGACCATCCCCATATGTCCCTATTTACTCACCAGAGATATTTATTTAAATAAGGAAATATTTCTCAGATTTAGATGAACTAGCGCTACAATGCGAGGATCGACCATTGGTTGCCGTTCCCTGGAGCTTCGTGAACTCTTGGTACTGCAGCAATTGCGGTTTATGCTGTAGAGAATTCGATGTTGTTCTCAGATTTGACGAATGGCTGAATCTAGTCCGAAGCTACGGCGTAGGAGTCACAAGAGCTGGACTCGACAGGTTCTATATTGGAAAGAACAGCAACGGAACCTGCACGTTCCTATGTAACTATCTTGGCAGGTGGTTCTGCGGACTTCAACAAACAAAGCCTACGGCCTGTAAACTCTGGCCTTTCAAGGTTTCTAACAGTCCCAGATACGGAAGAGCTCAGGAAGCAGCCTTCAATTACAAGGGGAAAAGTTTTTTCGTTTATGTCGATCCTTACTGCCCCGAAATAAGATGGGGGAAACCCTCGCCACAAATGATCTCTCAAGTTATCCCCGAATTTGTCGAAATAGCCTTGGGATTGCGAGAAAAACAGGTTTACACGACATCTAACATTTATGGGCAGTACGACATATTTTCTTCGATCAAGCGTGGGGGCACGTAATCCTTTAACGGTTTTTCCCATAGCTGCGAGATAAGGAGCTCAGAATTGATCTGATCGATGACTTGAGAACGCGTTATGCTTATTAACATATCAGAAATCTGATTAACTTATGTCCTCATTGCCACCTCTTGAAAGACTGAAGGAAGAGTACCGGAAGACTCTGGAAGAGCTCCAGCGCCTGCAAGACCAGAAGAAGAAGACAGATGAGAAGTATTCGTCCGTCCTAGAAGAGGAGAAGAAACTGATCGAGGAAATGCGTAGATGCAGAGACCCTTATCAATACAGTAGGATGGATATTAGGCTCAGCACAATGTCGCATTTGAGAAGAGAATTGGAATCTGAGAAGGAAGAGGTTGAGAGAAAGATCAGGGGATACGAAGAAGAACTTAGCCGAATCGGGAAAAGAATAGGGTATCTGCGACCAAGATAAAGACCAAACCTTCGAGGAATGGGAAATTTGCGTCAGGACAGGTAAATGCACTCAGCCAAACAGCCTTTTCAGACAAGAGTTTTCTTCGACAGCAAGATGATTTTCCGCGCCTACTATTCCTTTCAATCCCCCACGGAGACAAAACGTTCATACTGTAGCGTATGCAATTTTTTCAGCTTCTCCACGTCGTCAATCTCCCTAATTGTCTTGTCCCTTCGAAATCGTATGAGCTTTGGGATTCTCAAGGCGTAGCCGCTCGTGTATTCATCTGTCTCCTGGATCTCTTGGTAGGTTACTTCCGCGAAGATTGTTGGTTTGACGAAGATGCCTTCCTCATCCGCACCCATCTTCGTCTCCTCTAACAAGTTTTCGAGAGTCGCCATGACATCTTCTGGCAGATTTGAGACTTTCCCTATTGTATAGAGCTTCTTTTCCTTAGGATCGCGGACAGCCAGTAGGAAAGAAGAGTAGAATCCGGCTCGCCTACCCTTCCCGTATAAAGCCTTAACAATCGTGCAGTCGACTGTATCCCTTTCAGGTTTGATCTTAAGCCAGGTATAGGTTCTCTTTCCAGGCTCATAAGACGATCTGGCATCCTTGACGATTATGCCCTCAAGGCCTTTTTCGAGGGCTTCCTCGTAGAACTTCATCAAGTCCACCGCGTCCTTGCAGTCTTTTCCCTCGGCTAAGTACTCGGGTGGTACAACCTGTTGGAGGTGCTTCATCCTCTCGGAAAGGGGCACATCCATAAGGATAACGCCATTTAAGTATAGAATATCGAATGCTCTAGTTGTCAGTTTGACATTTTCTTTTCTTGCAGCCAGATCCTCCTCCGAGAGTTCCCTAGGAACTGTGCGCTCAAGAAGATACTGGAAGGGAAGAAACCTCCCTTCATCATCAATCGCCACCACCTCAGAGTCGATAATGCAGCTCTGAGCCTTGAATCCCTCCGCAATCCTAACAACTTCTGGTAGAGTTTGAGACTTTTCAATTCCTCTTCTTGAGAAGAGCTCAATTCGCGACCCCCACTTATGCATCTGAAGCCGACTGCCGTCATACTTCAGCTCCGAACGAGCAGGATAGACCACTTTATCTGGTTCATAAATATGAGCCAGTTGCGGTTTTATGAACTGCCCTGGACGGATTCTCACTTCTGAGAGGGCATCTCGACTCTTTGAAGCAAGATTCAAGCCATCCACGACCCCTAGTATGTGACTGACTCTTTCAATGATTGCAAACGGTACATTATACGCCTTTGACGCTGCAGAGATCACCGTTCTCTCGTAGTACCCCAGTTTCAAGTCTCCAAGTATGAGGCGGATGATATACTTGGCTTCCTCTGGAGTGGCATACTTTAGCAAGCTTGATATGTGAAGTATTCGGTCTTCTGTCCTTTCAAGCCTCGGTAAGATTTTGATAGCCTCGTATACCTCTTCAATAGTCAGCTTCGGCTGTTTAGATGACGATAGTAGAAGTGCCGCCTCCCCGTGCTCTCCGTAATCGATCAGTAGATTCCTTATCCTCTGAAGCGAAGCTCCGGTCGCAAGGCAGATGGCCCTTTCTACGATTCCTCCGCCAACCCTTAGATTCTCGTCGGTGACCTTTCCTAGGGCGAGGCGTACTTTCGTTTCTGGGTTTAGTTCCTTACTCGAAAAGAATGTTCTCAGTTCGGTTTCTTTTCCTTTCTTCCCTCTGAGGAGTGCCAAGCGATCGTATAACTTCGCGATATCGATGAATAAGGTCGAGTCCTTTGGTTGGAAACCAGCCATGAACAAGCGCATCAGATAGTAAGGTATGCCGACTCTCCGTTCAATCTCTTCAAGCGAGAAACCTGACTTGATGAGGTGTTCAACGGCAGCTTTGAGACTGCCATAAACCTTAACGAGGTCTTCAATTGTTGGCGGCTTAATAAGAGTCATACTGGATCACCGTGTTTGACCACTCTTGAAGCGGAGTTTGCTCGCCTGCTAACAAGGGGTTAGAGGTAAGCCGAGAACTCTAGAACCACCTCTCAAGGGTCGTCTTAGTTGATGCTTTCTTCAGCTCTTTAATGGCATTCTCGATGGCCTTCGCGACTCGTTCCTTTGAGAAGTCTCTCTCGCCACATAGAAAGGCTTGAACTTCATCAATATCTGGCTCCTTCCAGATTATTTTGCAGCTGTCTGTGACTTTGGGGTGGAGAAAGATTTCCCTTATATTTTGCGGCTCAACTGGGAAGCTAGCGTCCTCCAGTTTTGGAAGAAGTTTCTCAAGGCTTCCATATTCCTTTACTAGTTTTAGCGCGGTCTTCGGACCTATCCCTTTGACGCCTTCAGGGTTGAAGTCTGTACCGACCAGAATGCCTAAATCTATGATCTGCTCGTAGGTAATACCCAGCTCTCTCAAGACTCTTTCCTGTTCTATCACTTCAGGGATGACCTCGATGTAGACTTTCTTTCGGGGGAGCTTCCTCCTACCCGAGATCGTCACGTTTCGAAGTAGCCTTGGGGCACCAAAAAGTAGGCTGTCATAATCTTGACTGGCACAGTAGTCCGCGTGCATTCTCTTTACCAAGTATGCGGCTTGTGCTTCCCCTTCAGAAGGTGCTTGAACCCAAGGTACACCCATCAACTTTAAGAGGCGCTTGGAGTCCTCAGCCATGTAATCTTTCAGCCGGGAGGTCATCTGGGCATATGATCGAGCTTCCTCGATTCTTCCCTGGCTTAACGCCTCCTCATACTTTTTCATGGCTTCATCTTTGACCTTCATTCTCCGCCTTATCTCAACCTCTTTGAGCACTGGTGGAACACCGTCGAACACATAGATGGGCTTGATTCCGAGTTCAAGTAGGTTGCAGGTCCTATACAACAATCCGCTCAGGTGGCTCGTTATCCTTCCCGTATGATCCTTAAGGGGGGTTCCATCAGGTTGTCTAATGATGGCGAGGAACTGGTATAAAGCATTGTAGGCGTCGATCGCGATCGATTTTGCGCTCAGTTCATTAAGATCGACGTTTATTTTGGGGACTAGATCCTTCAAATTGACGCCGATGGCTGATACAGGCCTCCCTTGTTCAGAAGATTTATTCATTGCCGATTATTGCTTTGTTGCATTAATATTTTGTGATGTTTCTGTTCCGTGTTTATCCTTTGCTTTTCATCCTTTTCCTAGGCTGTTTTTGTCGTTCCGATAATTAGGTTGTATAGCGAGACCTTCATCGTTATC
>Ga0315312_1000219_pt1 | contig 84383 bp, 83 predicted proteins | sample TDP7_MG_FD_203629 | JGI IMG/M metagenome (GOLD analysis project Ga0315312, IMG submission 203629) | Freshwater sediment microbial communities from Lake Towuti, South Sulawesi, Indonesia - TDP7 | ecosystem: Environmental > Aquatic > Freshwater > Lake > Sediment | place: Indonesia: South Sulawesi...
CGATGAGCTTTTTCAATCTAACAATTTCTGCTTCCAACTGCTTTATATATGCGTCTTTGTCCATAGAGCTATTATCGGACAAAGACAGAAGTTAACTTGAATTACTCGAAATACGGTGAACGCTTACTATCCCAGTCATTGAAAATTCTTGCATCCATCTGTGTTACGATTAAAATCGTGCAAAGTTTAGCAGCACAGCGAAGCATTGATATGTGGTTAATTTCTTTGCTTATAGTGAGTTGCACCGTTCGTTATGACTAGAGACCTTCGGGACATTAACATCAGAGAATATATCAGGCTGAAGAAACCGGAACTTGCGACACGACTGGACTATCTCTGGCTCGTCTCGAAGGAACTTCACGATTTGCAAAATCGCGGTGACGGTACCGAAAATGGCCGGGACCATGTCGAGATGGTAGAGCACAATGTCTGGAGGTTCCTGGTCGCGACCACAGACAAGAAAAATCAGCCAAATATTAAGAACTTCAACGTCACCGAAATCTTCCTTCTTTCTTGTGCTGCATGCTGTCATGACTTCGACAAGGCTCTGGAAAAGTACGATCAAGATGTTTTCCCCAAACAACAATTTGCCCATGGTGAAGGTTCTGCTGATTTCGTTCGGAAAAACCACATGGTTTTAGGACTTGAAGGAATTCAAGCTCGTGATATAGGTGAAATTATCAGAATTCATCACCTGTTAACGCCGAACTTTGAAACTGAACTGAAGAAACTGCAAAAGGAGCTGGCAATAAAGACAGGGACGATTAATCACCATCGTCTCGCGGTTCTTCTGAAAGCCTCAGACATTCTCCACACGGATCAGTCTCGCATTCGAACAGTTGGAGTTGACGCAAGTAAGTTCACGGGCCTTAAGAGGGAAAAATACTTGGCCCGCAGTTGTATTCGAGGATGGCTCGCAGATGGCCATCGGGTTATAATCCAAGCCACACCCGAGAACAGCGAGCAAGAACAGGCACTGAGCGAATGCATTGAATATATGACAACGAAAGAATGGCCCACCGTAGCTGAATACCTTGATAATTATGATTTTCCCAGTAAACTTGAATTAAAGAAATTGGAAAGAAGCATATCCGAGGCTAACAAGCACGCTGCCAAGGAGAGGACACACATGGGAGCGCATAACCAAGCAGGTCCAGACCGTAATATAGATTTGAAGGGGGACAGATTGTTAGACATACCGACCACAGACTCGATGCTTTGTTGCGCCTTTGAACGCACTTTACAGTTCCCCATGTGTATTTATGAGGCCACGAGCCATGGTGCCGGCAGTGCCGTTGCAGGCTTGGCCGTTCTGATGATGTTGGACAAAATGAAATACTTGAAAGATGAATTCAATGCAACGGCTAGGGACCTGCGTCGTGAGAGTATTTTTAGCCCGAACAAACTCAAAGAGCACATCGTAATCTTAACAAAGATTAAGTCGTTTTTGGCGTACATTAGCAACGACCAAACCGCCAGCCTCGGCCAAGAAACTTACAACATCTTGAACACAACTTTCTGCAACTTGCCAGGGGGCAAGGAGATTCTTAGAAAAGATATCGGCAAGATAAAAACAGATTTTGATAGTCAGTTCAGAGACTTGTGCCAACTCATGCGACGCATCGCTCTGGACATACAAAGGTTGCCGAGCGAAGAGGCGCGCTTGGCGTTGGAAGACAAGGCAAAGTGGAAAGACGACATCGAGCCTACACTCCGTACGAATAGCGAAAAATTGTTGTCTTTGCATGATGAGCTTGATAACATTATTGAAAAGCTCAATAGGATCAAGGATTCGATCAACGACGGCTGGATTCTTGATATCGTGCAACTATGGGAACAAGATGCATGCCGTCCCAGAAAAGAAAGGAAATTGGCCACCCGGCACAGATAGGTCAAATTGGGGCGAAAAACGGCAAAAATTTGCTAAATTTCCTTGACAAGAAGGCCCGATAATAGGTAGTATGGAAACAGTATATCACTCGTCTAGGGACATAGATGGTGATGAAAAGTTGGAGTTAGAGGGGCCTGCTTTGTCAAGGTTGTGTTGCGGTGGAACTTCCCTTTCGCATGGAAGCACTGAAGGAGGAAACTATGAATTTCCTAGATGACCCAATGTTGTTTATTGCAGTTCTCGACCTCGGCGTTGCTGTTGAGTGTCTCCGTTCTCTACTCGATGTGCCACCAGCGGAAAGAGGTGTTAGCTGGGCGCATGAGGTCTGCACCTACAGCAGATACATCCATATCAATGTATGGACCGAGCGTCCCTCAATTAGGTATGTTCGAAAGGAAATCGTTGGGAAGCTCCTAAATAAGGCCGCGCGAGAGGTAGAAGTTCTGGCGACGCTCAACCGTTTCAATGAGGTAGAAAGAAGCGAAATCCAACATTTTCACAAGAACATCTCATTGCGGGTCGAAAATATCAAAAATAATTTCCTGAGCGGACGACCATCAGACTTTGACCCCGCTGAAGAGGAACCATCTGGTCATGTGAAAGCGTCTAATGAAAACGCTACTTAATCAGACCAAATGGGTACTCCATCTTAGCAAAGTTTATGCGGTTTTGTGGTCGAGGAAGCCTTCCAGTTTGCGGGCGCGAACCGGATGCTGCAACTTACGAATGGCCTTGGCCTCGACCTGGCGGACACGCTCACGCGTAACTTTGAAGATTCGGCCAACTTCCTCCAGCGTATAGGTGTAGCCATCGCCGATGCCGTAGCGCAGCTTAATAATTTCCCGCTCGCGGTAGGAAAGCGTCTTCAAGACCAAATCAATCCTCTCCTTGAGCATCTCCTGCGTAGCTGAAGCGACCGGCGAATCGACATCGTCATCTTCAATGAAATCGCCGAAGTAACTATCCTCGCTCTCGCCGATGGGCCTATCCAGGCTGATCGGATGCTTGGATATATTGAGCACCCTGCGGGTTTCCTCCACGCTCATATCGGCTTCGACGGCAATCTCTTCGATAGTAGGCTCTCTGCCGAGCTCCTGGTGCAAGATTTTGCCGGCGGCTCGCAGTCGGCTCATCGTCTCTATCATGTGGACCGGAATGCGAATGGTCCGCGCATGGTCGGCGATGGCACGGGTAATCGCCTGGCGAATCCACCAGGTTGCGTAGGTGCTGAATTTGTAGCCCCTAAGATATTCATATTTATCAACGGCCCGCATCAGGCCGGTATTGCCTTCCTGAATCAGATCCAAAAAGCTCAGTCCGCGATTGCGATATTTCTTGGCGATAGAGACAACCAGCCGGAGGTTCGCGCTGGAGAGAGTTCGTTTTGCGTTCTCATATTGAGCAAAAACTCTATCTATTGCCCGCAGCCTTTTTTCGAGCAATTTTGGTGTTTCCACTACCAATTCCTGCAAGCCAGCCAGTTCTTGCTTAACGGCTTGGATGTCTTCGGCGGTCATATGGTCGTTGACGCCAGCTTCGATGATCTCTTCCAGTTGTCGCATTTTCTGGCAAATGCCGTGCAGCTTATTTCGCATTGCCTGAATTCTGCTGGTGCGCAAGCTAAGCTCTTCGAGCAGCGTAGCGATTTTACGCCGGTTGCGGTGTATTCGCTTCAAATAGGACTTTTGCGCAGAGGTGTCCTCGGTCTGGAGCGATTTCTTGAAGAGCCCCTGGTTGATTTTGAGTAGCTTGTCTACGGTCTTGATGTTCTCTGGCAATCGTTTCCTGATTACATTTTTTGTCAGATGCTGCATGGTCCCGGTCTTGACCGTCCGGTCAAACGACATGGTGCCATCGTGTACTTGTTGCAGCAGGTCGAGCGCGTTTCTGGCACAATAGTCACATTGCAGCATCTTCCTACGAAAGGCCATCCGAGCTATTTCGATTTTTCTGGCAAGCGAGATTTCGTCTTCCCTTGTCAGCAGCGGAATCTGGCCCATTTGGGTCAAATACATCCGAATAGGATCATCGATGCGGCGGGAGATTTCGCCCTCGATCAGCTCTTTTTCAAGCACTTCGTCATCCTGAAGCCGGTCTTCTGCAGTCACCTCTTCCTCTTCCAAAGGCCCTGCTGGTTCTTCAAATTCCACTTCTGTCTTGCCCAGCTCTGAAGATTCTAGGTCCTCTTTGTCCAGTAAGCTAATTCCCATTTCATCCAACGTTGCCAGCAGTCCATCCAACCGGCTGGGACTGATGGCCTCATCGGGCAGCTCTTTGTTCATTTCCTCATAAGTAAGGAATCCTTTCTTCTCGCCCTTTTCGATGAGGCTTTTTATCCGGTCTTCAGCGCTGCCAACTGCTGCGCCGGCTGAGCCATTATTAGCCTGAACTTGGTCAGGAGCATTTACTTTGTCTGTGTTCATATCTTTTATGCCACTACTGGCACCTCTTCAGTCCCGTCAGCAAACACACTGCTATCCGCTCGGAGCCGCGGGACTTACGCTATTTTACGGTTATTATCGGCAATTGTTCGCTACACCATTCCCACGTTGTGACGGTTTTGTTTTCCAGTATGTTTATGAACACACCGCAGAAACCCTGTTTGGTCATGGGCTGCTTTTGCTCGGTCCTTTTCCTTTCGAGCCTCGTATTGCTGCAGCACATCCAGAGCCCCCGCCAGGCGGCGCTCAAAATTACCTTTTTGTTCGCCAGCGTCCGCTAATTCGGCGATACACTTACTCAGTTCGATAGATTCAGCCTTTGCCAAAATTGTTTTCAGTGTGGCGTCAGCATGGGTACTAAGCGTCTCAAACAGTATCTGGGCTGTTTGCCTCAATATCGGTACATCGAAAGTCTCTGCTGTAGTTTTCTGCTTTACAATCTCAAACAGCTTCGGCTCATTGAGCAAGACTTCAAGGACCTCGCGCTGAGCCGCAGCAAAAAGGCCCTGACCGTAATCTATGGCTGCCTCTTTCGCCGCGTCGTGACCATTTCTTTCCGCTTTGGCCAGTCTGCCGATCCTTTTGCGCAATTCAGCGTTTATCTCTTTAGTGCTCAGGCCTATAATCCCGGCCAGCCGATTCACCAGTAGTCCCGTGTCTATAGCGGGCAGATTGCCCGCCCGCAAACCGGTAGCTATGGCCTGCAAAAACTCCTCGATGGCCAATTTTCTGCCGGCCAGGGTTTCATCGCTGCCGAAACTGGCCATCAGCCGATTCCACTTGAACTGCAAAACGTCTACCGCATCAGCTACTAACTGGTCGAATGCTTCGCTTCCGGCAGCCAGCAGAAAATCACATGGGTCTTTTCCCCGCGGCACCGAGGCCAGCTTAATATCTATGCACTGCGACAGGCAAACCTCCAGCGCCCGGTTGGCCGCTTCGATGCCCGCAGTGTCGCTGTCGAAGACCAGGACCACTTTTTTTGCGTATCGGCGTAAAATCCGCCCGTGCCCTTCGGTAAAACTGGTTCCCAGAGTAGCAACGACATTGCTGCATCCAAACTGGTGCGCCATTATGCAGTCGGTGTAACCCTCGACCACCACTGCCACGCCTGTCGATACAATCTGATGCCGGGCCTGCTCCAGACCGTAAAGGCAATTGCTCTTATCGAACAGAGCTGTGGCCGGCGAATTTATGTATTTGGCGCTTGCCTCATCGAAAGCTCGACCGCCGAAGCCAATCACCCTGCCCGTGACATCGGTAATCGTAAACATCAAGCGATTTACGAACTTATCTTGATTTCCAGCCGTGATTAAACCTGCCTGTTCCAGCAGTTTGGCTGGGATATTTTTGGTCTTTGCGGCTCTGAATAAATTGTCTTGCGAATCAACGGCTAAACCTATCTGCCATTTTCTAACACTTTCGGCACTTATCTGCCTTTGAGCGATGTAATCGCGAGCGTATTTACCTTTGTTTTGGTCGGCCAGATTCTGCTGGAAGTATTTAGCCGCCCAGGCATTGACCTTAGCTAACTCGTTCGGGTCGACCTCTACTGATTCCTGGCCGGTGCCTTTGGCCGACCTGACAGGGGTTAGTTTTATGCCCGCGCGGTCGGCTAATCTTTGTACAGCCTGCGGGAAAGTCAGATTTTCTCGCATCTGGATAAAAGTAAAGATGCCGCCGCCGGCTCCGCAGGCAAAGCACTTAAATATCTGCTTGGCGGGGTTGACGTACAGGCTCGGGCGGTGGTCATCGTGGAACGGGCACAGTCCGACCATCTCCTTGCCTTTTCTTTTCAGGCTGACGTGCTCGCCGATGACATCCACGATGTCATTGGCCTGCTGAACCTGATTGATTGTCGCCTGGTCGAATATGCCGGATATTGCCACTATATAAGACCCCCGTCAAATTCAGGGTTTGGTATTTCTTCTCCCACCTTTATATTTATACTGCCTACATGGCTTCAAGTTCGTGTTTACCCACCTCGATCCGTAAGGTTAGGTATCAGGTTGGCTAAATAAATATGGCAGAAGAACATGAAAAGTCAAGTTGAGGGAAAAAATCCCGCTTTTAGCCCACCACAGCCTATTCTTATCATTTTGGACACCTGGCCAAATAAGACAGAGAATGCTCGAAAATGGTGGGCTTCGGTCATTGCTATCTGGTCGAAAATGACATGCTGCAAACAGACCCTAACTGGAAACGTAGAAATCACCGACAAACTGTGAGATTGCCTGAAGAAATAAAAAGACCCGACAAAATTTTTAGTAAACTTAACATCTACGCCGATAGACAGTTAAGTTTCTATCCTGCTATTTTTAGAAAGTGTATTCGAACAATATACCTGTCAAGTTGAAAATGTAAGGGGAAAATGATTATATCTTGACACGGAGGTTCAAGTTGGTTAAACTTCATTCAAAAGGTAAGTATGGAAGGAGGAGGCGCTCAATGGGGAACACCATTAGCAAAGTTAATCCCCATGTGGTCCATGTGCCCAAAGAATATGCAGGCCAGTACGTTGCATTCCGGTCTTGGCATAGCAACAAAATAGTGGCACATAGTAAGGACCCGGCAAAAGCCTATGAAGATGCCCGGCGGTTGGGTGTAAAAGAACCAGTCTTGATGTTCATCCGCGATCCCAATATGGTGTATGTTTACTGATGGCGCGAGCGAGAGAGACTTACCCTTTCACGAGGGCGCAACTCATACCCGGCGAGATAACTCCAGAGGAGCAACCGGTCTTGCCCATAGTTATATGTGGTCCACATGGCTCGCGGGGAATGCCAATCAGGGCCGCACTTGTTGATACGGGTGCAGACTATTGTACGTGCCCGTCGAGAGTTGCAAAACCGTTAGGATATAAGATCAGAAGCGGCAAACTAATTACGTTTGGTACTGCAACAACAAAAGGAAAAGCCTGGCGCCACCTTGTTGATATTGCAATTTTGACGCATGACTATCGGGCTGTTTTTCATAGGCTTTCTAACGTTCCTTTGGACTTGGTTCAGAGGCGCAGCCCTTTCCCGGTCCTGTTAGGGAGAATTGGCTTTCTCGACCGGTTTGTGATTCGCATCGACTTTAAGAACAAGCTATTTACCCTTGAATTGCCTTAGTCACATAGGGTATGCTCTGGATACCACCTGATAATGGTCTAAAAGCGATCCCTAATATTTCGGACACCTGGTCAAATAAGACAAAAGCCCGGCTGATACACGCGACGATAATTCGGCATAACGTTAGTCCAGTCTTGTGCCGTTCTACCTTGGTACGCTGGAAAAATGGCATCCAGAAAATGTATTACGTCTATCTCCTCCCCTTTCTACTCGGACGCTGGGTTAGGGCTGAGCCAGCAACGGTTTTAGCTGCTTTCGAGCTCCTTTTGCTTCGTAATATACGTGAAGCAATTTTAGCCACTCGCTTTGACGTTTTTTCATTCCGTGCCATTCTTGGACGCTTTCACAAGAATAAATCATTGCTCTTGTCGTTCCTCTTTTGGCTGGCTGGGTAGAGCACTCTTTGCCGCTGTTGTCTGTTCGCTCGACTTAGTTTGTTCGGCGGTTAAGTTTTCATGCTTGGCATTTTCTTCCCCAGGTTTGGCTTCCCGCACGGGATACCATTCTTTCAGCCCCCACTTCTCATTCGGGAGCTTGTAGAATTTTGGATTCTTCGCCATTGAAATAGCAAGATTCCTTTTGGCAATGGTCTCCTTCTTATTACCAAACTCATACCCACCTGCAATCAAGTCCGCATAGATTTGGTCGGTAGTGCATGGACCCAACAGAAGGCCTTTTCTACGCTTAAGCACCTTCGTTATCGCAGTGGCTAAAGGATCGCCGTGATATTCGTCCCCTCCGAGTTGTGATAGATCGGGCTCACGAATATCTGGGTACTTAATAGGCTGGGTTGTTATTTCGCACAAGCAATTTATAGTTGTCTTGATCTTGGCGGCTTCAGCTTCTATTTTAGACAGTTTGTCCTCCAAGTCCGCGATGGTTTTAATTGCGTGTTCCATTTTGAGATCCTTTCAATTTTAGACAGAGACGAATTTATTAAATACCACTTTGCCTGTCAAGTAGTTTTGCAAAAAAAATAACCATTACAAGATATAGTTAGAACTCCTTTATAATCCAGGACTTATGGGAGGTGTGCGTAACGCCAGTCGCAAAAATACATACGCCAAGTGAATAAACTTAAAATTTTTCCCCCAAAATTAACTTGACCCTTCTACTGGCACAATCTATGCTAGCGCACAAAAAATGCCCCATAGGGCCTCTCACAAGTACTACCCAATGGGGCATGGCTCGGCGGGTTGCCTGAGCGGCTGAAAGGACTCAGCCTACAACTGAGTAAGGCTCCGGCCTTCGGGGGTTCGAATCCCCCAGCCGCCGATTACATGCAATATACCATCTTTTTCGGGTTGCTGTCAATTGGGAATTTAAGGAATTTGGTGCATCCCAAAATGTCTAAGTCTAAAGGGTTTACATAGGCGGACAAACCACATGGGCTATAAGTCCATATTACACATTTTCGCGGCAATGACACGTTAGGTCATCCGACATCGAGACTCGAGTATCGAGGATTCTGTCTTCTGACTTGTGTCTCTTGTCTTCTGTCTTCTTTGTGCCCTGTGCGTTTTTTGTTCGGATTCCGCAATAAATTCTGGCCGTTGCCGGAGCTTCGTCCTTCGTAGATGAAAGCGGTATGCACAGCATACCCTACCGAGAAGGACGGCGACGGCTGAACACGCAAAACAAAGAATATTATGGTCGGGATTGTCGGGAAAAACAATGAAAAAACCACAGATTGAACAGATTTCACGGATTAGGCGGATGCGTAAATCAGGGGGCGCCCGTAGGACACAAGGGCATAAAAGCGTAATGCAATAAGTGCAGATGGTATGCATGGGGACACAATGAGACAGTTTAGCCACACCAGCGTGCGGATATGAAGCTTTTTTGTTTGATACGGCAAAACAGGTGCTGTATAATTTGAGTACAAAAAGTATGGATATTCTTATCCGGATAAAACGTCTGGTAATTTCACGACGAGTCCTCTTCACGGAGAAGGCAGAACTGGAGATGGCAAGAGATTCGTTGACACCGGAGCTCGTGTATGAGGCTATCCTTAACGCTCCGGCAATCTTCAAGGTTCTGCGGTCCCGTAATCCGAAGACCAGGAAGTCTGAAAGGTTGTATGTAATCAAAGGGTTAACCTTTGACGGTCTTGAAATATACACCAAAGGTAAAATCCTTAAAAAAGAAGGAGTTGATATATTCTATGTCCTCATCTCATCCAAAAGGAGCACCGATATTTGAGCCTCTACCTTGTCCGGAGTGCGGCCAGATTGAGATGACTCGTACCATAGAGACCTGCCGGCTTGGGGACGGACTGGTAGTAAAGAGACTTCGCCACTATAAATGTCGGTCTTGTAGCACTCGGTTTTTCGACGATGATGCCATGCGTGATATTCAGTCTATACGTGCAGCAGTAGCATCAAAGTCGGTTCGCTGAGTCAGGTAGTCAGTCAGGTAGGGTATGCCGTGCATACCAAACATCTTATCAATATTCTTCCACCCTTAGTTCCGGAATATTAACGAAGTGAGAGATGTTGCGGGTGATAAGGCTGTGGCCTGCGGCCATTACGGTGGCCGCGATTAGTACGTCCATATCGCCAGCAGGCTGGCCGAGGTCTAAAAGGTGCGCCGTTAGCCGGCCAAAAACCCACGCGGCCTTGTCATCAAATTCCAGAATACCGAAATCTGCGATTAAGGTTTGCACTGCCTTTTCTTCGGCTGTGGGATTATCCGAACGGGCGACGCCAACGTAGAGTTCTGCAATATTGAACCATGTCGTTACAAGGATTTCGCCTTTGTTGATGAGTTGTTTGAGCTTGTTAAAGGCCCTGTTTCTGAGCCTGGCATTTCGTCCCGCCAGGTCTATTAGCATGGTCGTGTCCAGGCAAGCCATTATCGATCTCACCTCGACGGTCGGTGCCGATGTTTGATGTGCTCTTCTACCGCTTTGAGGGCCTTGTTGCTCAAGCGATTTGTTTGGAGGCTTTTTTGAAAGGCCTTTACGTCCAGAGGCGCTTTGACGACTCTCTTGATTACCTGGCTGAAGGATTCGTTACCATTACGGGCAGATTTAAGCCTTTCATACGCCTCCAGATCGATTGTAATGGTTTTTGTTGCCATTTTCGTAATTTCCGGTTCATAAATGTATGTGTATATACAAATATTGTAGCAAGGAAGCTTTCATAATGCAAGATGCTTCCGGGGAGAAAATCGTATGCATGGGACCAAATCGAGGGCGGGAACCCACGGCATAGCCTATGTTAATCCGAAAAATGCTTTGCTGGTTGCGGTGACCGCGTCGACGAGATCTTCCAAATCCATCTGCTTCAATTCGGCTAAGAATCTGGCGGTGTGAATTAGAAACGCAGGCTCGTTCACCTTCTGCTTTCGCATCGGCTCAGGCGACATATAGGGCGCGTCCGTCTCCAGCATCAATCTATCCAGCGGCACAATCTTAGCGGCCTCCTGCTTTATCCGGGCATTCTTGAATGTCACTACGCCGGTAAAAGAAATATAAAAGCCTTTGTCCAGGACAATCTTTGCCTGCTCAGCCGAGCCGCTAAAGCAGTGAAACACCACTTTCTCAGCGTCGCTGCCGTGCCGCTCCAGGATATCCATCGTTTCATCGAAGGCCTCTCTGCAATGGATAATGACCGGTAGGGCCAACTCGCCGGCAATTTTTAGATGCTCGGCGAAAACCTCTTTTTGCTGCTGCCGGGGCGAAAAATCGTAATGATAGTCAAGCCCCGTTTCGCCTATCGCAACAACCTTTTTGTGCCGGGCAATTTTTTTCAGATCTGCGATTGTGCCGGCAGTTACAGTCCTATCATCGTGCGGATGGATTCCGACAGCGGCATACATATTTTCAAATCCCTCGGCAAATTCTATAGCTTTTGCGTTTTCCTGCGGGTCGGTGCCGACGGTTATCCACTCAGTGACACCCGCAGCAAGGCTGCGGGCTAAAACGCCGTCAATATCCCGCGCCAAATCATCAAAAGTCAAATGACAATGCGTATCAATCAGGTCCGTAGGTATCCTTAGAAATTAAAGAAATCAAAAAAGTATCGGATCCCTTTAATTCTCATGAGTTTTTTCTGTATCAAATCTTGTATGTAACCAGGCAACTATTTTCTATATTCTTTAGTTTACCTTTCAAAGAATTACGACCGATCAGAACCGACTTTCCTGTTTTATGGTCGAATAGATGAATTGTAGTAAGAGGATGCTTGTCACCCCAATATTGTAAAGAACGATTCACTAACCACTGAAAATGGTTCATATATATGCCACGGACTTTGCGCTCGGCAACGATGTAATCACCTAATTTTGCCCAACATCTTATTGCCGTTATGTAAAACATTTCCAATAGCGGAGTCTCGGGTAGATATTTGTTAGCCAAAAAAAACCAACTTGATTTAATAGATTCAACATGGGCTCAATCTCAATCAGTAGTTCACGATTATTAGATAGATGGTCTGGCGAAGGGAGATTAAAAATGGTACGTCGAGCAGCAATCATACGTTCACTACTCAGTTGGTCGAATTGATTGAGGGCATAGGATATATGTCGTTGTTTTTCAAGCTCCTTCAATTGTCGGAAGGCAAAAATGGCTGTTGCAAGAATAACAACAATCATTACTACAGTGGCGATGGCATTTACGGCTGTCCAATCAATGCAATAATTATCCATAATCGGGATGATTCCATTCGTTATTGTCATATTTGTAAATATTGCTTATATCGTTTCCAGATAAAACTCCTTTGAGTTTTTATTTCCGGATAATTCCCTGCCGTTTCGTGCATTTCATTCCAGATTATAGCCTGACGACTTTACTTTTCAAAAATCTTTTGTGATTTTCTGATGCTGTTTTGCTCTGTAGAAGAGACTATGGGGTGTCATTTTGACCGTAGTGAGCCTTTAGCCCTGAGCGAAGTCGAAGGACTGGCAAACGGAGTGGAGAAATCTGGGTTAGTATTGAAGTTGTATACAGATTTCTCGATTCGTCTTTGGCTCGTCAAAACGACATTACTAATCATGGCACAAATGCGTTCTGGTAATGTCTTATCTGCTCTCGGCCAGTTTGGCCGAGCACCACTGTCACTACGTCAAAGCGAATGGGGCGGTCCTCTATCTGATGAGCGGCAAGAAAATAACGGGCGGTCCGAAGCAATCTTTGCCGCTTGGGATACGTAATGGATTCTTCGGGCGGGCTAAAATCTTCTTCCGCTTTGGTTCTAACCTCCACAAAGACGATTGAGCCATCGCCGTCGACCATGACCAGGTCGATCTCACCGGCCTTGCAGGAGAAATTGCGGGCGAGCGTTTTGAGGCCTTTGCTCTTGAGAAATTTCTCTCCGCGTTTTTCGCCCCATCGGCCGAGAAGTTTGCGATCAGACAATAGCTTATTTCTTCTGAGCAGCATACCGCACTTTAAGATAAATCCGAAATTCGAAATCCGAAGCACTAAACAATATCAAAATTAGAATTTCAAATGTTCAAAACGTTTTGAATTTAGGTCATTTGAATCCTTCGCTTCGCTCGAGGACAAGTTTGTTTAGGGTTTAGAATTTAGTATTTCGGATTTTTATTTTGTGACGGTGTGTTCACTGTGGCGTTGAGTCAGCTTGACGGCCTTTCCGGTTCGCTTCCGCAGATAATATAGTTTTGCGCGTCTTGTTCTGCCGCTTCGAGTCGGCTTGATGTCCATCACGTTGGGCGAATGAACAGGGAAGATTCTCTCGACGCCCTCGCTACCTACGATTCGCCGGACCGTGAACATTTCATTGATGCCTCGGCCTTTGCGGGCGATTACCGTGCCGGTGAACACTTGAATCCGCTCTTTATCGCCTTCTTTGATCTTGCAACGGACGTCTACAACATCACCTATCTCGAAATAGGGCACTTTCTTCTTCAGGCTTTTGTTTTCAACGGCTTCCAAAAGATTCGTTTTCATTGCTCTATCTCCTCAGTCATCACAGCAAAATGCCATAGTTTATCTATTTCCGCCCGAAGAACAAGGCCTTTTTGAAGAAAGCTGGCTTCTTTCAGGATGAGGCAGCCATTCTTTTTATCTGCCGGCCCGTCCCGGCGGGTCGTGCACGAGCAGTGAATCCCGTTTATCGAGTGGCAGACTGCCAATAACTGGGGGACGACCCCGGCGTATGTCGCCTCCACCCCAATATGTGTAAATATTGTCATCGTTGATAGCGCAGAAAGCTCTTTTCTCAAAGTAGGCGTGCCCGTCCATAAACAAAACGTTTTGTCCATCCTCCTGGTGGGAAATGGAGTTTCCATACTTCTGCTGCTTTAATGTCCCGTTAGGATTGAACCGCATTATTTTCTTGGCCTCCGCAGCGGGCGAAGCAATCCACGGATTACGGTCAGCGGCGACGGCCATGCCCGGTTCGCTGGATGTGGTCAGGGCATAGAGACCATAAGGGATATGATAGGCATAGCTGCAATGTTTCCACGGCTCAGGGCCGAAGTCCCAAAGCTTAGTAAGTTCTTTGTCGCGCAGGTATTTCTGCGGCTTGAACTCTTTGGTTCTACGATTACCCTTGCAGACAAACGACTTGGGCGTGACCTCGGCGTACTTCACCAGAAGATAAAAGCTGGCAGAAATACTTGCTTGCCCGCCAGTGCTGTCCGCGTGTAGATTGTAAGCGGTGAATCGGTCGCTGGCCTTCCAGTTGTTTATCTTCGGCTGCCAAATCGTGCCTGAGCCACCTGCACGGGGAAACTCATCCTGGTAGTCGTTGGAATAGATGATCATCGCCTTGCCGATGCCCATAAGGTTTGCACCACACGTTGTTCGAACAGCCCTATGCCTGGCGTGGCGCAAAACTGGTATCAGCATCCCTAACATAAGGAAGAACACCACTACAGGAACGACAATTCCCACGATGGCAAAGCCCTTGCCGGTCAACCTGCCACCACTTCTTTCGATTGTGATAAGGCTGACAATAGCGAGTATGACGGCAGGTATAGCCGTAATTCCGAAGCACCAAAGGCTCAAAATGCCCAGTACAAAGGCCGCGATAGCCAGGCCGCTGGTTTTGGTGATAGGGCGTTCGGCAGGCGCGGAAGCTCCAGGTAATGGTGAACTGCAAGCGCTACAAACTCCAGCGCCTTCTGGATTTTCTTTGCCGCATTTCGGACAGTACATTTGTAGGCTTTCATTTACTCAAACTGCAACTTGGGTGCATGTGTCTGTCATAAACCAGACTTAAAGAATATGCTATCTTGACTGCTGCGCAGAATCAACCATTTTCGGGCAGGCACAAAGTTCCATCTCGTCGGCTGCGATGAATTTTCGCAAAATCAGCCTTTTATTTTCGTATCTGCTTTGAAAATAAGCTCTTATGTAAATTAAATGGCGTATGCTATTTCCGTTTTGGTGCACTGATTTTCAGTTTCGCGAGAAAAAAATGTTGACAATAATATGGGGGGAATAGTATAAATAGCTAAAAAGCAAAACCTGGTCATCGCAATTTAGCTTAACTACTTGCTATATTGACTGTGTAAGTGCTCTTCGGAGCCGTTTGATATCGAAGGAAGGAGTGAAAGATGAAAAGAAATTGTATTATTTATGGTGTAGTAGCAGTAGTTCTCATGTGCGGACTGGCTCAGGCGGCCTTGGTTCACCAGTACCACTTCGAGGACGGGACGGCCAACGATAGTGTCGGCACAGCCCACGGCACATTGAAGGGCGCAGCAACCATTTCAGGGGGGCAGGTATTGTTGGATGGTAAAACTGCTTATGCAAGCCTGCCTGGCCCACAGATTGCGATTAACACATATTCTGCGTTCACACTGGAACTCTGGTCAACGCAGTCTACTGTTGACCAAGGTTACTCTATGACCGCTGCATTAGGAGGCACATGGGACAACGGATGGGCAGGTAAGAAATACGTCGCTATCACCACCAGCCGCGGCGATCAGGTTTCAAGAGCCATGCTCACCACCGGTGACAATGCCAACGCTCCCTGGACGGAAGAAGTGGGTGTGAACGGCCCAGAGCTGAACGACGGTAAGCAGCATCAATATGTTTTAACTGTCGGCCCAGCTCCTGATTGCCTTTGTACCGACAGACTGGTGATCGCATATTATATAGACGCAGTATTTCAAGGCATGGGAGTGCTGGGTACAAGGCAAATCAGCGGTTTGGATACCAGCAAGGCTCTTCTGGGCCAGAGTACGTATCCTAACGATGCCCTTTGGGCTGGCTCTATCAATGAGTTTAATATCTACAACACTGCTCTTTCTTGTGACGAGATAGCGGCCCAATATGCAAAGGGCCCAATACCGGAGCCTGCGACGATAATTCTCTTGGGTCTCGGTGCTCTGGCGTTGGTCAGACGCCGGAAATCCTAAGATGCAGCGATAAAGCTTAACAACGGTCTGGCGTAAGTTAAACGGTATGCGGCGGCTTGTGCGCGCCGTTGGAACGCATATCAGAGCTATATCTACGTCTGCTTGGCTTTCTGTCCCAGTTCGTCGCAGTGCTTTCGCAAGGATTCCAAGGTCGCCTGGTACTTTTCGTACGTAGCCAGATTGGTCGTCTCGTGGGGGTCATTTTGCAAATCATATAGCTCTTCGTAGCCGAAGTCAATGTAGCGGGCGTATTTGTAGCGCTGCGTGCGGAGGGCTTCGCTCTTACCAATGGTTTTGTGCTCGAATAAATGCTCGTAAAAGAATTCGGTTCGCCACTTGGGCTTTTGGCCTTTGAGCAAAGGCACAAGGCTTCGGCCCTGCATCTGCTGCGGGACAGCTACATCGGCAAGCTCCAGTATCGTCGGCGCGATATCCACATTAAGTGCGAACTGCTCCACCGTGACGCCACGCCGGTATTTCGGTGCCGTTGGGTCGTACACAATCAGCGGCACGCGGATTGATTCTTCGTGTGGAAACCATTTGCCCGCCAAGCCGTGCTCGCCAAGATAAAAACCGTTGTCCGCACTAAATATGATGATGGTGTTATCGGCAAAGCCAAGCCTTTTAAGCTCCTGGCGGAGTCCACCAATCACGAAATCCACGCCGGTAATAAGGCGATAATAGCTCCTGACGGACTCCTGATATTTTTCCGGCGTGGCAAAGCGTATCTGCCAGCGTCTTCGGGCCTCAGAATTTTGCAGAAACTCCGGCAGAGCATCAAAATATTTAGGGTCAGCCGTTTCGGGCACGGGCATAGTCATGTCCTTGTACAGATTCGCATGGGCACGGTCGTACACAAATTGTCGCGGGTCGGCGTCCTGAACGTGCGGGGCTTTGAAACTTACTGATAGGCAAAATGGCTGGCCCTTTGAGCAGCCTTGCAGAAATTCAATCGTCTGCTCGCCCATAATCTGTGTCAGATGTTTGTAATTGCCGTTTGCATCTGTGCGCTCATAGGGATCGCATTGTCCGGGACAGCCACGCCAGAAGTCGAATCTATCGCCGGGAAAATCTTGTCCTCTGCCGACGCCGTATTTTCCTACAAAGCCGATCCGGTATCCCGATTGGTGGAGCAGCATCGGATAAGTTTGTGCCAGGGCCTCTTGCGAAAAGCTGGTGGCAAAGTCGTTGATACCGTGCCTGCGTACCCATTGGCCGGAAAGAATGCTGGCGCGACTGGGTGCACAAATAGAAGTGGTGACAAAAGCGTTCCTGAACCTGACGCCGTTTTTTGCCATATCATCAATGTTCGGCGTATAGATATTCGGATTACCCGCACAGCCGATCGCGTCCCATCTATGGTCATCGGTTAGCAGAAAAACGATGTTGGGCTTCTTTTTTACACCGGCACCACGTCTGGCAAGTACATTTTGGCAGCCGGCCAAAGACGTCGCTGCCGCCGCACCGCCTACTACGAGACTCAGGAATTCGCGTCGATTCAGGTTTTTCACTTGTTTCCCTTTTCTCGAAGAGATTAGGACGAGAAGTTAGATTGGTTCTGTGGGGCGTGCCTTGAACTGGCAAGCTCCTTATCAGTGAAGAAAAGAACAAGAAGGGTTTCATAAGGTCTAAAATCGTAGTAAAATCTTTGAACCGTAAATTCTTACGAATATTATAATACTATTGATATAATTCGCGAGAATAATTATATTTATAGGAAGACCTGACCAAGGATTCAACCCAAAAAGGTCCAGATTAGTTCATGAAAATGGTTTTTTCAGCCGAAAATTTAGTAAAGTCTGGTCAGCCAGTGGAAAACGAAGATGGCAATTGAGCTTCCGAAATTTGAGAAAACATATGGCGTCATGCTAACGGCTTGTGGCAAATTGAAGGGACCGGCGTCGAAGGTCAAAGCACCCCGCGAGAAGAAATCGAGGGTCGCGAGGTACCAAATTGGAAGCAGGAGAGCCTTCGTGCGGAGTTGGCTACATGCGAAGGGTAAACTATACCTACATGTGGATTGCGCAATAGGAAAAGTTTTTTCAACAAAGCCAAAGGTGACACATAAGAAGGCAGAAATATTGGAGATTATCGAGGCTGTACGCGGGCTTGAAATAGAAGCTGGTATCACGGGGCACTTCCAAGTACCACTCGCTGAACTTCCGGAAACAGGGTTGGTTAGGGCATTATCAACGGAGCACAAGATACCCGATATGTCTGTGAAGTTAACAGGTGCTGGTGTTTCTCTTACGGGGACGCCAGTTAAGAACATAGACTGGGCTATACATAAAAGGGGAAAAACGGAAATGGTTCTTGTGCGGATCAGAGGAGAGAGACCGGCAAGGGTGGATGACAAATATCTGTCTGAATCGTGGAACTGGATAAATGAGCAGTTTTTGTTTTTCGTCCTAGGAAGGAGACAAGGTGACACAGTTTGAGCAAATAGATATCATCCCTTTTCAGATGGAAGAGGAACCTGAGGCAGGATGGCCGCAGCTGTGGGAATGCGCGGAAGTCACGAAGCCCATGCGCAAGAAACTTATTGCTGAGGAATGGGCCGAGAAGATTGGTGGGCTGATAGAAACTTTCAAAGAAGGTTTGAGTGAAAGATTATACGAAGAGCGTTTCAGCTTTTTGCAGAGGGAGTTGGAGCTACTCAAGCAACGCTGTTCGAGGTTGGAGGAGTTGTCGCCCATTCTCATAACCATTCAGTCTCTGGCACCAGAACCTTACGAAGTGATTAAACCCTTCCATGCTGTTGTACGGGTACAGGATCAGCAGTACGTTGCGACGTTCTTCGACGTAAATATCAGCGCGAGCGGCGACACGCAGTCAGAAGCACTCCTTAACCTAAAGGACGTCATTGTGGGGGCGTTTGAGATGCTGAGCATGAAGGACGAAGATGAATTGGGTCCTGGCCCCACACAACAGAGGCAAGTTCTGCAAGAGTTTATCTGCAGGAAAAGATAGAATGGCAATTATCACCAAGGAACTTGCTCTTGAGATCTTAAAGAAACTCAAGGGCAAGGTAGAGAGGCAAACCAAAAGACACGATATTGCTTCAGTATATCACGAGGGGAAAATGATCGCACATTTCGGGATCCGGCGAGGTTCTCGGAAAGATTTAGGTCATGACCATATTCCTGAGCAGATATTCCTTCGTCCCAGAGAGGCCCGCTTGCTTGCACAATGTCCCCTTACAAGAGAAGATTGGATAAAAATAATTTCAGAGAAAGGAAAGGTCTGACGCGACATAGGTTTTAGCTTCCTCAGTTGTACTTTTATCACCTGAACGACATGACAGATAACTGACGGGCACCGCCCACCTTGTGGTTCTTTGAGAAAGATACGTGCTATAGATCCGGAATTGTGGGTTGCACGGGAATGACTGAGAGACCTCGTCAAGTGAGTTGTATTTTTTATCCCTATTAGGCTTTGTTATCTCCCAGGAGATCCGGTCGCCATTTTTGGGTGCGCTCCAGAGCCTGCTGGCGACGCCACTCAGCAATTTTTTTATGGTCGCCACTTAAAAGAACTTCGGGCACTTTCATGCCGCGAAAAACCTCCGGCCTGGTATATTGCGGATACTCCAGTCCGCCGCCAGCGGACTCGCTGAAGGAATCATCTTTTGCTGAATTCTCATCGCCGAGCACGCCGGGCAGCAATCGGACTACCGCGTCGATAATCACCATAGCGGCTAATTCGCCGCCACTTAAAACGTAATCGCCTATCGAGACTTGCTCGGCATCCAGCCCGATGCGGATCCGCTCATCGAACCCTTCGTATTTGCCAGAGATCAAAATCAGCCTTTTTTCTCTACTCAGCTCGATAGCTTTTTTCTGATCAAATTTTTGTCCCTGCGGCGTGAGCAGGATGACCCGACCTTTATCCGGCGAGAGCTTCTGGACGTGCTCGAAACAATTGAAAACCGGGCCGGGCATCATCACCATACCCGGCCCACCACCATAAGGCTTGTCGTCAACCTTTCTATACTTATCCTGGGCAAAGTCCCTTATGTTGGCAAGGACAATTTCGACTATGTGCGCTTCTTGCGCCCTTTTTATTATCGAGCAGCTCAGCGGCGACTGAAACATCTCCGGAAAAAGTGTCAGGACGTCGATTCTCATAACCACAGATTTCACAGATTCTAACCACAGATTGCACAGATTAGTTAACTACCCTTTTGTACCGCAGTGAGTGCGCACCAAAATTCAGCAGCAGGCCGATCTTCAAATCCGTGGCCTTTAAGTAGCTCAATAATTGAGCAAGGTCCACCGGCGTCAATTTCCTAACTGCTTTCAATTCCACCAAAATAACCTTGTCCACAAAGAAATCAGACACAAAGTGTTTTACGAACTTCCCCTTATAAAATACATCAAGCGATTTTTGCCTCTTGAAAGGAATACCATGCAAATCAAACTCAACAGCCAAAGCCTCCTCATACACACTTTCTAAGAAACCGCAGCCCAGTGTGCTGTGGACTTCCAATGCGGCGCCAATAATCTTACCGGTCAAATCCTTATACGGAAAATCGCTTTCAGCCAAATTGCCTCTTTCTGCTTTTAATCTGTGTCATTCGCGACAATCTGTGTAATCTGTGGTTACTTTTGCTCAGCCTCCTTTGGGGCTTTGGCAGCCTCAGCTTCAGCCTTGGCTTTTTCTTCTGTTTGCTTAATGGCCCCTGCCTCCGCAGGGGCAAGCTTGTCCCCGCGAAAGCGGGGAGCGGCGATTCGTTCTGCTTTAGTAAAAGGTTTGCCCTTGGCGCGGGCCATAGCTTTGGCCTTTACCCGGCGGGCAGCCTTCTCTTCGGCGTATTTGTGCTTCAACCCAGCGCCAAGCAGGATTTGCGAGACGGTGTCGCTCGGTACGGCTCCTTTATTCAGCCAGTACTCTATGCGCTCGCGTTTGAGCATCACCTGCTTAGCCGGGTCCTTTTCAATTGGGTCGTAATGGCCCAGCTTTTCCAGAATTCTGCCGTCGCGTGGCGTGTGGGCGTCAACCGCATTGATTCTGAAGAATGGCCGATTCCGCCTGCCCATCCTGGTCAGTCGCAACTTTACTGCCATAGTCTTTCCTTTCTTTAGTGCTTTATGATCAATTTCCGCCATCCCGAGCCGTTCGGGACAGCGAAACATGTTTGCAAAGTTCACCCGATTCTAACAGAATTCTTCTCAATATCTTCATAAATTGCGGCTATCTTATTTTGAGTGGCAATCGTTTCCTTTAGCGCGGTGGCAATCTGGCAATAATGCCTAATATCATCCAAAGACAGGCGTCTGCCTTTTCTATCCTTGAGCCACTTAGCCATAACCTGATACCCGCCTATCTGGTAGTCCCATATATCTTTAGTAATTGGCCCAAAATACTGGGCCGGATTCACAGAGACTACTTTTTTGCTCTGGTCGTACGCAACCTTTGCGACAAGATTATCGCCTTTGCCCTCGAACTTTGCGACCGGCTTAGCCAACCTATCTGACTTCATAAGATGAAGGGCTACCAACTTTTCCCCGAGCGCGGCCATCTTGCCAAAAAGCTTATAATCCGCACAGAGGGGAATCCGCGGGAAATCGGTCTTTAGGAACTCCGCGTAACGTTGGCGGTAGATATTCGAATACAAAACAGCATAAATATAATAGAATATCTCCTCCGGCGTTGGCTCTACCCGATATGCTTCTTGCAGATGCTCAAATACTTGCTTATCAATGTTCACTTCACGCTGGTAGCTTTTAGTCTTATTGTTATTGTATAAATCTTCGTCAGGATAAAGGTAAAGCGGGAAATTTGCGTTCCCACCTCGATAGAAAAGATTAAGATCCGTCATGGTTTCGGTGCAGAAGACGACATTCCAGGGTTTTTCCAAACCTACAACCTGTCCGGCCCTGCCGACACAAAGCGCAAGATTTTCCCGAAGCAGGTGACGCATGACCTCTTTTCGGGGCCTTTCTATGATGGCTTCATTATAGAAAATCCACTGGTGGTCGAATGGTCTGTACAGAATCGGGACTATTTGTTTCTCCCAGTTGTTCTCTTGCTGTACCTTTTTTCGAGCATCTCTTACTTTCCAATGCAATTTATCTTTCAAGTCATAACTCTGTTTGACCATGGTATCTGGGATATTTTCGTCGCAAAAGATTCTTATGCGCTTTTCCAAATCCGATTTGCTGGTGGCGATAGCAAACGTATCACGACTTGTCACCACCCCAACACTGCTTTCACGAAAGATGTTAGTAATCTTCGCATGCCTCTGGTAAGTAGCCAAAAGTTTTTCTTCTCTGGGGACAAAGAAATAAAACTCTGACTTTGGTGTGAGCTTTTTCCACAGTGTGCTCTTGATATAGTTGGCCTTGAGCCATTCGTATTTAATTTCGCGCAGGCCCCAGCAGTCGGCGTGGCACACCTTGCGTTTCAGGCCGGGCTTTTTGATAGCAAGGAGAATTGCCACACCCTGCTGAATATCGAAGACGTTCTTGTCTTCAGAGCCGTCAGGACATTTTTCTTTCTTTTTTTTGTTGCCGTGAAGGTCTAGTACGTAGATTTGATTAAAGGTATTCATTAAAGACTGCCGCATCCCACGGAAGGTGGGATTATCAAGATAACTGTGATTGGTAATGAAACCCAGCACGCCCTGACCCGCCTGGTCGATTTTCCATTGCGCAAAACGTATGAACTTGACGTAATCATCCTGCAGCCACTTTGGATTTTTTTCTGCCAAAGGTTTTCCATCAACTTGATAGTAGTCCCTAATAAGTTTTCCGATAAAGTTGGGTATTTTTTTGCCCTTCTCGTTTAATTTCCAACTGCGGTTGGCGGAGTGTCCCGAATAAGGAGGGTTGCCAAGAATCACCAGAATCGGCGTTTCTTTTTTAATGGCGCCGGCTGCGTGGGACTCCTCAGAAAGTGAACTCATGCCGGGCAAATCACTCTGTGCAAGTTCCTCAAGTTCGAGCGTATTTGTCAAATAAAGCTTAAATCGCTCATGCCCAGTAAGTCTATAACCTAACTCTTCGAGCAAGAAACCTATTTTCAAATGAGCAATCGCGTAGGGCGCCATCATCAATTCAAAGGCATAGAAGTTCTTTAGAACATGCTTACCTATAAGCTCACTTACACCGCCTCTGCCGTAGCGGGTCGAAAAGTCATTCGCGGCGACACTTGCCGCCTGGGCCAGAAAAGTCAGTGTTCCTGCCGCAGGGTCAAGCACCGTCACCGAACCTGTCGCAAATCCGTCAGGTTTCCCGAAATACTCTCTGAGAATTATATTCAAGGAACGAACAATATAAGAAACGACCTCCTGCGGCGTGTAGTAGACACCGCGTTGCTCTCTTTCTTTGGGGTTGTACTGGGCAAGAAACGTCTCATAGAAGTGCATGATAGGGTCGCTGCCTCTGCGTTCGACAAAGTACTTATGCAACACATTCTTTACGTCCGCAACGGCCAGGACATCGGCAATATCTTCGACAATCCAGTCAAGCTCGGGCCCCGGTTCTCCAAGAGAGACAAACCTGAAAACATCGCGCAGAATGCCGATTGTTCTGGGGATATTGTCGAAGGCGAGTCTCTTATTAAACTCACCTTTACAACGAGTGCTTGCGGCGAACAGACCATAAGTTATCGTCTGAGCATACATATCGGCAAAATCTTCTTTGGTGAGCCCTGCGATCAAATGCTGCTGAAAGGCCTTGTAAAAGCCCGTAAGCTCGCCGTTGCTTCTGCCAAGTTCCAGAAGCACCTGCTCACAAAGGTAGTGAGTCCTCAGCGCAAGTGCCTTAGCTAGTGCCTCCGGCGTGTACCGGCGTGGCAGAGAGAAGGTGAAAAACTTGTTCAACAAATCAAGGAATTTGTCCTGGTTTTCAGCGGGCGGAACAACTTTGAGCTGCCGGGCAATGAAAGGACGACCTATTGCCACCTTATCCACGAGCAGCCCGTCACGGTACAATCTAAACTCGAAGAAGTTTGTCAGAATGACGTTTGGAAATGCGCTTCGATACCGTCTTAGCTGTTCGGATTCCTCTATCTTTTCAAGGTCTTCTTGTTCGGGCGGTTTTGCCTCGATGTACCCAACGATATGTTGCTTGCCATCCCATACCCTAAAATCAGGATTGCCGGCATCGGTTTTCTTGGGCGAAATCGTCACATCGGTTCTGGGTCTATTAATCGAACGCGCAAAAGCCTCCAGCAGCGACGCCAGAACCTTATAATAGCTTTCCTCTGTCGCATCGCCTTTCTGGCCCACCTTAAAAATTTCCGCCAGGTATGCTTTCAACATCTTCGACCTACAGAAAAACAAAGGCCTCACTTCTGAGCAATCAGCTTGCAGTGCAGAGTATAGCCATTTATGAAAATCGCAAAATTGGCCGGGTCGATCCGGGCGTCGGCTGCGATCCTTTCTATCTGCTCGTCTGTCAGGCGGTCGGCGGCTTGTTTCTCGCTCGGCGTCATTATCGCCACCGCCTTTTTCAATTGCTCCAGCTCCTCGGCGGTCGGTGCCACCAGCATCGCCAATTCGCTGCTGCCCTCAATATCCTTAAACTGGCCTCTTACCTGCTGGCCATATTCGCTGTCGCAAAACTGGGCGACTTTTTCCAGGTATTGCTCGATCGTAATCTTGCCTGCGCCAGTTATGCCATTGCCGTGGGTCATTAAGTTCTCCGACCTTGCCCTATCGTTTATTTGGATTCTAATAGTAGGGGCTTTGGATTTTCGACCCAGCCAGCCGGCCGCTGCCCCTTGCCTGGGCGGTCGACGTCACCGAGGTCTTGCCGGGCTTTTTCAGCCAGCGCAAGAAGCCGCTCGACCACGTCCGGCTGCTTATCTGCCACGTTATTTGTCTCGCCGATGTCGGCCTGGAGGTCGTACAATTGCAGAGGGACATTGGGCGTAGGCTCACCCCAGTTTTTCTTTTTCTGCTCCAGCGGCAGATGCAATTTCCACCTGCCCGACCAAACGGCCTGCAACTGGTCCATCTGGTAATAGTAAAAGGCCTCGTGCGGCGATTTGGCCCCGCTTTTGCCGGACATAAGCGGCCAAATATCTTTGCCGTCGATGATGCGGTCGTGTGGGGCGTCGGTTCCGGCCAGTCGAGCAAAGGTCGGCAGCAAGTCCATAGTTGTAGCAAGCTCATCACAGGTTTGGCCGGCCGGGATGTGACCCGGCCACCAGACTATACAGGGTTCGCGCTGGCCGCCCTCCCAGGTCGTGCCCTTATTGCCGCGAAGCGGGCCGTTGTTTCGAGCTTGCCCAGCGGTTGCACCATTGTCGGAAGTAAAAACAACCAGCGTTTTGCCAGCAAGATTCAGCTCTGTTAGGCTCTGCAGGATTTGACCGACAGACCAGTCAAGCTCCTCGATTACATCCCCATACTGGCCGTTTGCCGAGCGGCCTCGGAACGCCTGACCAACGTGAAGCGGCGTGTGCGGCATCGTATGGGGCAGGTAAATAAAGAATGGCCGAGCCTTATTCTCCTTTATGAATTTGACGGCTTCTTCAGTGTAACGCTTGGTCAACGTATTCTGGTCAGCCGGCGCCTCGATGACTTTTTCATTCCGCAATAGCGGCAGCGGCGGATAATTGGTGCCCTCTCGGCTGCCCATATCATTGCTGTAGGGAATACCGTAGTAGTAATCGAAGCCTTGCCGCGTGGGAAGAAACGCCGGCTGATCGCCCAGATGCCATTTGCCTATGCAGGCGGTGGCGTAGCCCTGAGCTTTAAGAACCTCGGCAATGGTGACTTCATCCGGGTTCAGGCCTTTCTTGTTGACTGGAAACAGCACGCATAAGCCGGTGTCATTCTGGTGCATATTGACGCGGCGAGGATAGCAGCCGGTCATCAGGCTAGCGCGGGACGGCGTACAGACTCCACTGGTGACATAGAAGCTGGTAAAGCGCATGCCTTCGGCGGCCATGCGGTCGAGGTTCGGCGTGCGGTTTTGGGTCGAGCCGAAACAGCCGATGTCACCGTAGCCCAAATCGTCACAAAAGATGATGATGAAATTCGGCGGCCTTATTCCGGCAGATGCCCGCTGGGAGAAAGCCAAGGCCGGAGGCATTGCCACCGAGGTGGCTGCCAAACCGACAGTCTTCAAAAAGTCACGACGGTTGAGGTTGTTTTTCATAACGGGCAGTTTTCCCACAAGCGTATAGTCAAAACCCCGCAATAAATTGGGGGGCTAAATATTTCACGACATTTTTATCGGCGTTTGATTTTGCCCCTTCGCTTTATGATTTTTTTTCGCTTCGAGCGCTGCTTTATTTTTCTGCCGCCCGACATCATCTGGCTCATCGCACCTACATTGAAGCCGCGCGAGAACAGAGATCGAAGCCCGCCGAAGGTTCCGCCGCTGAGCGACTTGAGCATATCCCGGCTGCGCATAAAAGTCTTGACAAGACCGGATACATCCTGCGGCTGCACACCGGCGCCGGCAGCAATTCGCCGGCGTCTGGAGGCATCTATAATATCCGGCTCGCGACGTTCAGCAGGCGTCATAGACTGCACAACCGCCTCCATGTGGGATAGCTCTGCACCATCCAGGTCCAGGCCTTCAAGCTGGCCTGCCATGCCGGGCACCATTTTGAGCAAATCTCCGAAGCCGCCCATTTTTTTGATGGCCTGCATCTGCTTGAGAAAGTCGTCAAAGCCAAAGGTGCCCTTGGCGATTTTCTGCTGCATTTTGGCCGCCTCTTCGGCTTGAAAATGCTCCTGGGCTTTTTCAACCAGCGTCACCACATCGCCCATGCCCAGAATTCGGGTAGCCATGCGCTCAGGGTGGAATTCCTCCAGCTTGTCGAGCTTTTCGCCGACGCCTATAAACTTGATGGGCTTGCCGGTTACGGCCTTAACGCTAAGCGCCGCTCCGCCGCGGGCGTCGCCGTCCAGCTTAGTAAGGATAACGCCATCAAGCTCCAGTCTTTGGTTGAACTCTCGGGCGGAATTGACGGCATCCTGCCCGGTCATCGCATCGCAAACCAGATAAATCTGATGTGGATTTACTGCTTTGGCGACACGCTCGAGCTCAGCCATCATATCTTCGTCGATGTGCAATCGCCCCGCTGTATCGAGCACAGCCACGTCGTAACCGTTCTCTTTGGCGTGTTTTACTGCGTTCTGCGCGACCTTGACCGAATCTCTGCTTTCTTCGCTGTAAACATCTATATTTAGCTGCCTGCCCAAGACGATCAACTGCTCAATAGCGGCGGGCCTCTGCAAATCATCCGCGACCAGAAGCGGACGTTTGCCTTTAGCAACCAGGTATTTGGCCAGCTTAGCAGCGGTGGTGGTTTTGCCGCCACCCTGTAGGCCGGCTAACATAATTATAGTCGGGCCGGGCGAAACAAAATAAATCCGGGTATCAACCGGCCCCATCAGCTTGGTCAGCTCGTCATTGACAATCTTTATCAGAACCTGGCTGGGGTGAAGGCTCTTTATAACTTCCGCACCGATGGCGGCTTCTTTAACGTCCTTGCAGAACTTTTTCACTACCTCGTAGTTAACGTCCGCCTCCAAAAGGGCCTTGCGGACGTCGTGCATGGCGTCGGAAATATTGGCTTCGGTGATTCTGCCCCGACCGGCCAAAGACCTGAAGACCGAGTTAAGTTTTCCCGTTAATGATTCAAACACAGCGTCGCCCAGAATTTCGTGCAATTGAGAAACTTCTCGACGAACTGAACATTTTAAAGCTAATAGGGCAGTTTTGCAAGGCCAAAATCTATCGGGCAGGTTGTCGGGCTGGCTGCCGAGGCGAATAGATAATACAGCGCTAAATCCAGAAATGACCTCGCTAAGACATCTGCGCTTACTACCACCAATGATAGGGCGGCCATACGCGGACATCCATCTCATCGAACCGCCGCCAGTCGTTATGCCCATCGACAAAGAGGATATTCGCACCGGCGGGTTTATCTGCTTGCCTGAGATGATTGGTGCTATCGAGAAGCTGCCAGCGGGCCCATGAGCCACCACGCACCTGGGTAAAACTGGCAGTGGCCGGGTCTGCGCTGGTGCTGAGCGTGGCATCAGTAACCAGGTCGGTTGCAGCCGGCTGTTTGCAGCTCAGGGTCTTGACCCAGTCCTTTTTCGGCGTTCCCTGTGGGTGATTTGTCCTGCCCTGGACGGTATCCATCATCCAGAAATAGCTGGTAACTCGGTAATAGCTACCACGATTGTCTTTAGGCTCAGCCACCGCACCAATACGAGTGCCGAACGGAAGATTCTGGGAGAACTGCCACAGGCAGGCCATGTCTGGCTTTTTCAGCGGATCGGAAGGACAATAGAATGTGCGTCTGTCGCCGCCGGTTGCCATAATGTAGTCGGTAGTACTATAAGCGATGTCCCACAGCCAGTATCCTCCCTGGTTGAGCGGCAGCCGGCCGTCGTTCTCCGAGCCGTACATATGCAAACTAATGCCTATCTGTTTGAGGTTGTTAGAGCAGGCAATTCTTTTGCCCTGTTCCCTGACCCTCTGCAATGCCGGCAGCAATATCGCCATCAATATCGCCAAAATGGCAATTACTACAAGCAACTCAATCAAAGTAAACCCGCCGTACGTCTGGCGGATAAAAGCTTTTCGCTTCATTGTATGTTGCCTCCCTACTGTTATCAGATTGGCAGTTAAACCGCGATGAGAATCAAAGCCCGATGACTTTCATATTTTCTGATCAAAAGGTATTTTACTGCTTTCTGCCACGGCAGTCAAGTCAACAGTAAAATATAGAATGTAGGACTTAGAATGTGCGGGTCCGCAGCTACACTATGGCCTTTATACCCTGAACCCTGAGAGGGACCCCGCTCTGCGGGAACCCTCAGATGTTCCAGTCTTTGGCGTGCTCAAGGAATCTGTATTGCAGGAGCATCCCTACCGCCATCGGCCCCAGCAGAACCAAAGGCAGGAACCAGTTCTGGTTAAATACCAGGTCTTCCAGTTTTTCGGTTGCCCCCATATACTTATAGATCACTGCCAGAGCGCCAACAAGCATAAGAGCGCTGCCGCCCAGGCTGGTAAAGAGCATCACTGCGGCCTTGAAGATGATAAATGAAATCATGCCGCCGGCGACCAGGCCGATTAGGCCGCCCGCCCAGATGTACTGCTCGGGCAAGCCCAGAGCCAGCCAGCCGCCTCCAGTCAGCACACCCCCTGCCGCCGCACCTAAGATACTAACTCCCCACCGCATCAAAGGTATCGATAAAAGCGCAAATAGTCCTGTGCACAAGATGGCCAGCCAAATTACATTGCCCCCGATCAGCAGTTTATTCGCCCAGACCCCGGCAAATAAACCCAGCAGAGCAAAACATATTGTCACCAGTATCTTAAATACTCGCCAGCCATAGAACAGGCAAACCGCACCGAAAGAGATAAAAGTCAGCGCCTCGACCAAATCAAGTGATGTGATGTGCTTCCAGAATAAGTCTATGGGGATGATTCCCTCTTGTGCCGCCTTTTCACCAGCGGTTGTCGCTGCCTGTGCCAGGATGCTGACACAATCCATATTTTTTCTCCTACGAAGTTCGCCAACTGCGACTTTCTTGCTCCGGCTCTGACTTATCCTTTTTTGCCTTTACAGGCTGTCTCTTTTGCCGCCCACAAAGTAACCACTGCTCGAAAGTGCCAAAAACTATCATGCCCAGAAAAATAGCAGCATAAATCGAACTACCACCAGATATTTTGGTTATTGGCGCAGAGCCTTTGTATGAAAGCAATAAAATCATGCCGGCAAAAATAAGTGTCGTTCCCAGAGCCGCGCAGCACAAAGCGCAAATCAAACGCCAGAGGTGGATGCCCACCACCGCGAAGACTGCCGCCACCGCCGCTAATATCACCCAGCTATAAAACGGCATCCGCGACCCGACGGATTTTACCGTGTGGCCAAAATCGACTGCATACCGCTTCAGTGTTTCTATGCTCTGGCTGACGGTGGCAGGCTGGCTTCCAGGAGTAATTTCTGCCTGGCTTTTTAGCGGTTCTGGGCCAGCCGTTTGAAGGTAGGGCCAGGCCAGCACCGCAAAGCCAAAAGCTACCGCCAAGGCAACTGCCAGTATCACGATAAATACTCTGTTGAATATTATGGCGACAAGTGCGGCTATGCCAGCGGCCAGTGCGACTGACGCGATGTTGCGGCGGATCAAGAAAAATCCACAAATAGCCCCGGCGCTTGCACCGACCAGGCCAGCTAAAAGTCTTCTAAAGCCCAGGCCGCCGAGCCAGAGGAAAAGTCCTGCTACCACTACTGCCAGCCCCGGCAGGATTACGACAAGGGGCGCAAGTTTTGGCGCCGCCTGTTCAAAATCTTGCAGAATCTCAAGCATAACCGCTTCGCACACTGGGGAGGAAAAACCACAGATTTCACAAACTCGCCCGCCAGACGGATGGCGGACTTGCCTTTTAACAGTGTGAATCCGGTAAATCCGTGTCAAAATTCGCAGCACTGTCCCAGCGTAGAATGTCTGAATTTATTGGCCGCTTATTAGTATTTATCGGCCTATCGGCACGATTTTCATTAGTTGATTGAATAATTTGCAGATATGTGGGCAAAAAAGGCCGGCAGCAGGGCATTTAGCCCTAATGCGGATGAGAGGAGTCGAACCTCCACGGGCTTACGCCCACAAGCTCCTGAAGCTTGCGCGTCTGCCAATTCCGCCACATCCGCGAAATCACGGTAATTATCTACGATTTGCGCGCTTTCGTCAAGGATTTTTGTGCCAAATCTGTAAGTAGACAACAGCAGCACCTATTTCGCCCTTGACAAGTCTACAGATATTCTGCAATAATCCGGTTCACAAAGCCGTGATAATGCCCGAATGGGCAAAAACTTGCCTGTCCGACAGAACTATGGCATTTGGAATAAGGAGATATCGAAATGAAAAATTGGCGCACGCTAATCGCTGTGATGGTCGCAATGGGATTTGCCGTTTGCGGGTGTGGAAAATCAAATGATTCAAGTCCTTCTGATGTGGCCGCCGCCCCAGCCGCCATAATCGGAGTTACGAACGCGTGCCTTTCTCGCGATAGGTCTCTGAAGTCAGACGGGCCTCCCGTGGAACTGGGTAGCGGTGTCTCCGTCATTGATGAGGCTGGAACCGCAATCAAGATCCGTTTGCAGGATGGCATGGAGTACTGGACTCACAGGATATATCTTTGTACCCCGAAAGAGCTACAGGCGAGAAGAAACGCCGACCAGCTTCCTGATGCAAAGCGGATCACGTTCGTCGGTGTCGCGCAGGATGGACAAGATACTATGTACGGCTACATCCCCATTGAAGACGGGGGCGTCTCTCTGAAAGTGGGACAGGCTATGTGCTTCAACCAGAAGTACTGTGCGGCACACCAAGGAGAGAAGATGGACTGGATGGGTCTGAAGGGCACACACAGGGCGGATAGCCTGTACCTAATAAAGACCCCCACATCAGCCGTTGAACTCCCGGCATGGCCGAGGGACCGGCAAAGAGAAGAATCTTCCGAAAGGAGCGGAGAAACATCAACCAAACCATCGCACAAAGCGGCTGCCGGTAGTGTAGAGGAGGAGCCAGTTGTACCGTGGCTGAAGTTCCCTCCCTCAGGGTTAATCGCTTTCGGGCTGGCTGGAGATTTCGAGTCACCCCCGACACTCACAGCGGACTCGATGAAGACCAAAGCGTGGCACTCTGCGCGCAGTCTTGTCGCCGACGAGGTCTTCTTGGTGAAGCATCCCAGGGGTAACTTCAATGTGTGGGCGGGGTTGATCTCTGATGAAGGATCCTTTCGGACGAACGAGATTCCGCATACTCGAGCTCACCGTGATCTGACAATAACGCCTGCGGACCTAGTGCTGAAGTATGGGGAGCCGTCTCACGTCGGTTCGTTTAAGCTCAAGGAAGGCGAAAAGCTAGGTGCTTACTGGTTCGGGCCCATATGTGTGATTGCCAAGGACCGCAACAGTGTCATCATGGAAATCGGTGGATGGCCATCGCGCCTGGTCCCTCGCCAGGTAGCCGGGGCAGATGACAGAGTCTACACGGATAAGAACAGGTACTTCTCTTTCAAACCTCCCGAAGGGTGGGACAAGAAGGAATTTGAAGACCCGCGAAGCAAGGTGGAATTCTTCCTGTCCATGGGAGTAGGACAGAACCGGAAGGCGTCCTTGTTCATCTTAGCCCATCCGGTAGCTACCTTGTCGCCTGATGGTCAAGGAACAGTCAATCTCCGGGAAAACTCAGCCGACAGAGTCTCTCGACTCAAGACTGCTGGTGCCACAGATGCCCGCTTCGAGGTGATCCGCTTCTGTGGTGTGGAAGCTAGCCAAATTGATGCCACGTTGCCGGATGGCCTAGTGAGAATGCACGCGATCTGGTTTATTAAGTTCGACCGCAGCTACACCATCAGTTTCATCACTCAGCCTGCTTTCTATCAGCAGTATCTACCTTTGATTGACCAAGCACTTGCGACTTTCCAGTGTACTGCGCCAGTTGGCGCTGAAGATGTCAAAGATGCTGCCAGAGACAAGATTCAAGCAGAACAAATCCGTGTGTGGGTCGAGGGTCTGAAAGGACCGGACCTTGCAGAGGAATCAGAAAGGAGGCTACTTGAGTTCGGTGAAGCCGCCATACCGGCCTTGGCCAAAGTGCAAGAGTCCGGCACCCCCGAGCAGAAACGGCGAGCGGCGAAGCTCATACAGGCAATCCGTCAGGGTGTCGAGCCTCAAACTCAGAAGTGAGTCAGAACGACCCTCGAAGGGCCCAATCTCACTGTCGATGCCATCAGAAAGAAACTTGTCGCAGTTGGTCCTCTGCCAGCCGCATAAGACTTGCTGAGCAACCCACAAAACTTTTGCTTTACACAGAGCAAGAGATATGAAAAAATCCTGCACTGACAATGATATTATGCAAAGGCGGACATACTGAAACGGACGACGCTAAATTTCATTGTTGACTTGATTAGTTTTTGCAATCTGCTGGGGCTGGCATTTACCGGCTCTATTATGAAATGGGTTTTGCCGCCGGGCACGGGTGGATATGGTCGCGGCTTCCGCGGTGGCCGAGGCCCCGGAGAAATCAAATATCTCTGGTCAATGACCCGCCACGAATGGGGCGCTATTCATTTCTATTTGGCGCTTCTATTTGTTATCTTGATGGTCGTGCACATCATCCTGCACTGGACCTGGATAAAGAGCTACTTCAAATCGCTGTTCGGCCTTTCACAAAAAACACCCGCTGAGTAGGCGGCCCCACTTCGCCCTCCGTCCTGTGGCACGGCCATCTTGGCCGTGTTTTCACAGGCTGAAAGCCCGTGCCACCATGGCCTGTGCCTGCTATTTCTGGCTGTTTTTCCGTGCTCCGGCAAGGGCCTTTGCCCTGACGAGCCGCTGTACCTTCTTCTTCTGGCCCTTCGGCGCGGGCTTGATCGGGTGCTTATCTTCCTCCGTAAGCTTGTTCCACTCTGCCAGAAGGTTTCGATGCCGCTCTATCTGGGCGGCGAATGCCGTCTGACCGGCCAGATTCTTCATCTCGCCGGGATCCGTCTCCAAATCGAAGAGCATCTCTTGGCTCTGGCCGGCCGTGCCAGCCCCCGCGTCTCCCGACGCGAGTCGGGGCGGCGGGCCGGGGAACACCATATGCTTGTACCTATTCGTCCGCAGCATGAAGCTCCGTGCCGGACCATTTGCCATCTCCGAGACGACATACTCATGCCCTGGCTGCTTCGGCTTCTCGATGATCTTCCGCAGGTTCTGCCCCCGCATCACCGCCGGGCCCTTCACCCCTGCGTAGTCGCAGATGGTCGGCAGCACGTCCAACGCTGAAACCAGGTGCTCGCGGTCGATCCGCCCGGCAGGGATCACGCCCTTGAAGCTCACGATCAGCGGCACGGCGGCCTCTTCCTCATAGTACATCATCTTGCCGGTCCACCGATGCGACGCCAGACCTTCGCCGTGATCGCTGGTGAACACGATGATTGTGTTGTCTTCCTGCCCGGTCTGGCGCAACGCCTGCAGCACCAGCCCGACCTGGCGGTCCACATCTTCCATCATGCGGTAATATGCATAGATGTACTTGCGCCAATGATTCTCGTCCCACGCCTCGTGTCGCGTCTTGCGAGTAAATCCCTCAGGCGCGCCCTGAGTATCGCCGAAATTCGCTGGTAGCGGCGGCAGCTCGGCCCCAGCCGGTGGGTCATATCGCTTCCACAAATCCTCCAGAAGTGGGCTGGTCTCTCCTGCCGGCAGGCAGATGTCGTGTGGGTTGATGAACGACACTACGGCCAGAAACGCCTTTTCACGCTTACGCTGGATGAACTCTATTGCCGCGCTCATCGTCGCTTCGTCCACTACCTGGGCCAGTTTGCCCTGCCGTGTGGTCTTGTTCAACACCTCGTAACCGGGGATACCGTCAGCCGGATACGCATCGGGGCAGTGCCACTTGCCCGCGTAGCCAGTGTCATATCCGGCCTCGCGGAAAATCTGGCCGGAGATGAGATTCTTCGGATCGATCGCCATATTGTTATGGTCCACGCCGATCTCATGCGGCATCCGGCTGGTATGCAGCGCGGCTCGTGACGGGCTACACAGCGGATACGGACAGTAGGACTTTGTGAAATACACCCCGTTGGCCACGAGCGAATCCATGTTGGGCGTTTTGACCCACTTGTTTCCTACCGCGCTGATCGCATCTACGCGTTGCTGATCGTTGGTAATGATCAGCACATTAGGCCGTCTCCTACCTTGTGCCGCCGGAAGTTTTCTACCGAGCGCCAGTGTCCAAAGCCCCGCCACTCCGGTCTTGATCAACTGCCGTCTGGTGATCATATTCGACGTCATTGCAGCCTCCCCGGGTTTAGTTGCCCGAATTCCCTGAACCGACATTTCCCAGATAACTTCCTGCTGATGAAAGAATTCAGAAGAAAGATGACAGAAATCTGACCCTGACTGCTGCCAACCCGCATCCTTCGTGCCTTTGTGCCTCTAAGGATTTATTTTAGCTCGACGGACCAGTATGCGTGGTCGAGGAACTGCTGCCAACTGCGGTAGCGTTGCTCGCCCAAGTGGACGTGGATAAGAGGATTGTGTTTCGGCTTGATGGGCTTACGGACAAGCATCAAGCCTGCTTGTTTGGGCGTTTGGCCACCTTTTTTCACGTTGCAGTCGGCACATGCGCAAACCACGTTTTCCCAGACAGATTTTCCGCCCATGGTCCGGGGGATAACGTGGTCCAGCGACAGCTCGCTGCTCGGATAGCGCCTGCCACAATACTGGCACCTGTTTTTATCACGAGCAAAGATATTGCGACGATTGAACTTCACGTCGGTCGGCGGCAGCCGGTCGTAAAATAAAAGCCGAATGATTCGCGGCACAGCAATATAAAAATTAACTGTGGATATCCAGTCATGTCCATCCGGCTCGAAGCGGCGTTTGAATTGGCTCACTTCGCACCAACTCTGAAAATTGTAATTGGAATACTGGCCCTGCTCTAAAGAAACTACCTCAGCAAGGTCACGAAACAACAAAGAGAAGGCTCGTCTGGCCCCCACGATGCGGATAGCCATGTAATGTTTGTTCAGTACCAGGACGTTGCAATCAAGTCCTGACTTAAATTCGCCAGCGATCATAATCCGTATCTTGAATGGCACACAAGGACAGACAAGAAGATAGGAGTTTCTTACAGCCTCCTCCCCGCCTGCCGGACGGGCAGGTCGAGGCGAAAAACAAAAGTAGCTCTGCAAATCCTCATTATTTTGCCGACTGACTTTTGACTACGTTCTCAGCCCTTAGACCCTTCTCGCCCTCGACGATATCGAAAGTAACCGGATCACCCTCAACCAGACTTTTGTATCCGTTGCCTGTGATACTTGAATAGTGGACGAAAACGTCACGACCATCAGCAGTGGCAATGAAACCATAGCCCTTCCTTGGATTAAACCACTTGACTTTTCCATCTGGCATCAAAATACTCCTTCCGAAAAACTACGCTCAAAAGATTATCCATTGCGTGCCGCCATCTGCCATAGCGGAGGCTCGATGACTGAAATTGGCTTGCATTGGAAGTGCCCGCTGCTAATATTAGTCATTTCTTCGTTTCCGCAGAGTGGGAGTGGGAGATAGGGACACAGAGCTTCTCTCTCATTAGTCGGCCCATCTTAAACTTAACCGTTCGTTTTGCAGCGACATCCACCCGCTCCAGAGTTTTAGGATTCTGCGCAGTTCTGGCGGCTCTGGTCCTGGTCTCGAAGACACCAAAGTCCCGGAACTCCAAACGGTTATTATTCTCACACAGCTCGTTTGTGATCTCGTCAAGAAATGTCTGAATGATCCGCTTGACCGTGACTCTTTTAGCTTGTGTTCGTTCCGCAATCCGATCTATGAGTTCTTTCTTGGTAATCGTTGCCATACGCTACCTCACCAAAGTTTAGAGCAGTTAGGGCAAACTAAACTGCGCTTATCCTCTGACAGCTTTGCTAACCACAAAACCAGGTTAATAAAATAATAACTTCAGACCACTACAACCTACTATACAATAAAGACTTCTACACAGCAAGTAATTTTTACGCAAAAAAATTTCTCATACTGGGAAAATCAATTTTATACCGAGACAGGCAAAAGGGGCAACCTCCTGACGCCATCATCGTTACTGTAAAGAGCTTCGCTGCGTGTGGCGTTCATTATGGCGTACGGACCACAAATACCTGTGCGCATATCTGCTGGAAAAATCGCTACGCGTAATACTTTTCTTGCAAACAGGTTATACAAAATTATCATAAATCAGGTTGCCTCGCCGGCAAAATTGCGCTCAAGCTGCCAAAGGCCCCTATGCCCGGGCGCGGATAGATAGCTTATTGACTCATTGGTGATTTGCCGGCATAATTAAAGCCTTTGTGGTTCTCAGCGCAGGCTCGAATATTACCATTTGTGCCGCGAAAAGATGCTTACAGGTTATGACTAAGCCCAAAGACAGAGTAGCTGAAATCGTGAACACCCTGGAATGGCTGATAACTGCTTTCATTCTGGCTTTTGTCTTCCGGGCATTTGTAATGGAAGCATTCCGCATACCTACCGGCAGCATGGCCGACACCCTTAAAGGAGCACATTTTCGCTTACGCTGTGAGCAGTGCGGCTACAAATACGAGCACGGATTTGTACCGCGAAATTACGGCTATCCTGAAGACACGATACCTGCCAGCAGCATACAACTGAGGGAACCAACCCGCTGTCCGAATTGTGGCTATTATTGGCCACAAGGTTACCCGCGCAGCACCGCTCAAATGTCTGTAGCTAACGGTGACCGTATACTTGTGCTAAAGTGCATCTATCAGTTCTTTCAGCCCAAGCGCTGGGACGTGGTAGTGTTCAAAAATCCGCTTGACCCCACCGTAAATTACATCAAAAGGTTGGTCGGCCTTCCGGGCGAAAAGGTAGAGACCATGGATGGTGACATCTATATTAATGGCCAAATCGCGCGAAAGCCTGATAAAGTCCAGGACGAGTTGTGGATGCCGGTCTACAATAACGATTATCAGCCGGTTCAGCCCCGGCAAGCCTCTTTTAACAGCCACGTCTGGCAGCAGCCTTTTAGAAATGAGCCAGGCTCAAAGTGGATAACGACCGACCTTAACAATCCGACTTTGTTCCACCTACAGAGCAACCCAGACCAGATCAATACGTTGTTTTATGACAGCTCAATCGGCAATGATTTCCGAACGACCTATGCTTACGACGATGTTCGAAAGTATAGTGAAATGCCATATTGTAGCGACCTGATGGTACGTTTCTATGCCCAGTCAATCGGGGCGGTCGGCCGTATCGGCATCGCCCTGAGCAAATACGAAACGAATTACAGCGCATGGGTTGATCCGGCAGGAGAAATAGTCATCGCAAAATTCGCGGAAGGTAAAGAGACAATATTAGAGAAGAAGTCGGTCACGACGACCCAGATTAGCAAACCGACTCTGGTTAAATTTGCCAGCGTTGACCATCAGCTCATCTTTCAGTTCGGCAGCCAGATGCTGACATACGACCTGGGCCGGGCTCCAGATGGCGCCGGCACCAGGCGAGCAGATATTGCTCCACAGGCTAAAATCTTTGCTTCCGCGCAAACGGACCTTACACTGTCACATATAGCCATCTTCAGGGACATTCACTATACTAAAACTGACACACCCAACTTGGCATCTGAAGGTAACCCTATTGTTCTGGGAAAAGATGAGTTTTTCGTGCTGGGTGACAACAGTCCCAACAGTGAAGACAGCAGGCTGTGGAGCCAAGAAGGCATCGGAATCGACGGCCGACGTGTTTATCGTAAAGGTATTGTCCCCAGAGATTATCTGGTTGGTAAGGCAATGTTTGTCTACTGGCCCAGCGGCTTTAAGCCGTTTGCCAAATTTCCATTTGCAGTTATTCCTAATGTCGGCCAGATGCGCTTTATTTACGGCGGCTCTAACAAGCGTAAAATGTAAATCGAAAAGTGTAAAACTTATGAATTCCTCAGTTTTTCGTTTTTCGCTTTGAGCTTTAAGTTTCATATAATGTGGAGGTAAATAAGAATGAATCGGTTCAACACAATCCTATTGGTCAAAACCCTGCTGGTCCTGGCTGGTTGCGCTGCCTTATCGGATGTTCACCAATACAGCTTCAGGCAAAGTGACGTTATGGTAACAGCACTGCGTTGCGAGTACCGGGTAAATCCTCTGGGCATTGATGTGACTGAGCCCCGGTTAAGCTGGATTATCGAATCCGACCAACGCGACCAGAAACAAAACGCTTATCAGATATTGGTCGCCAGCAGCCAGGAGAACCTTAAGAAAGGCCAGAGCGATCTCTGGGATAGTGGCAAAGTCAACTCCGACCAGAGCGCACAGGTAGTCTACAAAGGCAGAAAGCTTTCCTCGCGCATGCGATGCTACTGGAAAGTGCGAGTATGGGATAAAGACGATAACCTTTCGGCATGGAGTAAGCCGGCATATTGGACAATGGGTTTGCTCAGCCCCGAGGACCGCGAAGCTAAATGGATCGGCTACGACGCGCCGGCGCCAGCTTCATATAAATCAGAATCAACATCTGAGCAGTTGGTCTTGCCGCCGCCAAGATATTTACGCAACGTCTTCTGGGTTTACCAGCCCATCAAGCGAGCCACGGTTTACGCCTCTGCGCTGGGCTTGTACGAGCTGAACATAAACGGCCAGCGTGTGGGCGAGGACTATTTCACGCCCGGCTGGACCGATTACTCCAGGCGCGTGTACTATCAGACATACGATGTCACGGACCTACTTAGAAAAGGAAGCAACGCCGCGGGGGCGATTCTTGCCGACGGCTGGTATGCCGGTTATATCGGGTTCGGCAAAAAGAGGGAGCACTACGGCAAAGACCCGCGGTTTTTCATGCAGCTTGAAGTCGAATACGCCGACGGCACCAGAGAGATTTCCGTCACCGACGAATCCTGGAAGGCTACATACGGGCCGCACCTTGAGGCGGACTTTTTGATGGGAGAAACTTACGACGCCCGCAGGGAGATGCCCGGCTGGGATAGGCCAGGTTTCGACGATTCAGCCTGGGGCGATGTAGCTGTAACCGAGACAATCGCTGGCCTGCTGCAATCTTATCCTGGTGTAACCGTGCGAAAACAACTGCAAATTGAGCCTGTAGATATTACCGAACCCAAAGAGGGCACATTTGTTTTCGATTTAGGGCAGAATTTTGCCGGCTGGGCTCGGCTACAAGTTAAGGGACAGGCCGGAACAAAAGTAGTGCTGCGTTTTGCCGAGGTTCTCAATCCCGACGGCACTATCTACACCACCAACCTGCGGGCGGCACGCTGCACCGATACGTATATCCTTAAGGGCGAAGGAACAGAGACTTGGGAGCCGCGATTCACCTATCATGGTTTTCGATACGTGGAAGTGACCGGCTACCCAGGTAGGACCGGACCGGACGCAATAACCGGCATTGTTGTGCATTCGGATACGCCAGTTGTCGGCTCATTCGAGTGTTCCAATCCGATGGTGAACAAGCTCTATAAAAACATAACCTGGTCGCAGAGGTCCAACTTCGTTGAAGTGCCTACCGACTGCCCGCAGCGAGATGAGCGGCTCGGCTGGACGGGCGATGCGCAAATCTTCATTCGCACCGCCACCTACAATATGGATGTGGCAGCGTTTTTCACCAAATGGCTGGTCGACCTGGAAGATGCCCAGAACCAAAATGGGGCTTTCCCGGATGTCGCTCCTCGCAAGGTTGCTATGGGCGACGGCGTAGCCGCATGGGGTGACGCAGGCGTTATTTGTCCCTGGACGATATACAAGGTTTATGGCGATAGGCGCGTCATCGAGAAACACTACGAAGCGATGAAAAAGTGGATCGCATACCTGAAAACCAATAGCAAGGACCTGCTTCGACCGGCTTACGGCTACGGCGACTGGGTCGCGGTCGGCTCGGATACGCCAAAGGACGTGATTGCAACAGCCTACTTTGCCTACAGCACTCGCCTGCTATCTGAAATGGCTGCCGCCATCGGCAAAAAAGAAGACGCCGAGAAATACGAAGCGCTATTCCAGCAGATAAAGGCCGCCTTCAATAAGGCTTACGTTTCCGATGATGGGCAAATAAAAGGCGACACACAGACCTGCTATTGCCTGGCACTTTACTTTGATCTGCTGCCGGCTGAAAAACGCGAACCGGCCGCTGGTCTCTTGATCAAGGCTCTCGGCGAAAAAGATTGGCATCTTTCTACAGGCTTTGTGGGCTTAAGTTATTTGCTGCCCGTCCTAACGCAGGCCGGACATCTTGACATCGCGTACCGCCTGCTCAATAACGACACCTTCCCCAGTTGGGGCTACAGCATCAAGCACGGTGCCACTACCATCTGGGAACGCTGGGACGGCTGGACGCAGGAAAAAGGCTTCCAGGACCCGGGCATGAATTCATTTAATCACTACGCCTTCGGCTCGGTGGGCCGATGGCTCTTCGGAACTGTTGCCGGCATCGAAATGGACGCTCCTGGCTATAGACAAATTGTCATTCGTCCTCAGCCCGGCGGCGGAATGAATTATGCCAGAGCGACTTACGACTCCATCACAGGAAAGATTGAAAGCTGCTGGCGGATCGACTGCGGAGAATTTGAACTGGACGTCACGATTCCGCCTAATACTACCGTCACTATTTATGTGCCGGCCAGGGACGCTGAGAGTGTGCTTGAGAGCGGCTGGCCAGCCAGCACAGCAAAAGAAATACGCTCGCTTGGTATGCAGGATGGAGCAGCAGTTTTCCAGGTAGGCTCCGGACAGTATCGGTTTGTGTCAAAATACTCGTGGTAAGCCCAGAGCAGAGTGCCTAAAGTGAACTAAAGTGTATAAAGTGAGTTCAGGTTGCAAGTTATAATTTTAGGCACTTTAGGCATTTCGCATTTTAGGCTCTTGTGGGCCTTTCACTTTACGAAAACTTTTTGCTGCCGCTTCTATAGTCTTTTCAATGTCCTGTTTTGTATGAGCCAGTGACACAAACATTGCCTCGTATGCGCTGGGGGCAAGATAAACGCCCTGATTCAGCATTTGGGCAAAGAATCTCTTGAATTGTTTTATATTGGTTGACTGAACGTCAGCGAAATTTCGTACCGGCCGGTCAGTGAAAAAACAGCTCATAATCGAGCCAACACGATTAATCGTAACGGGAATGTCTGCATCTTTTGCAGCAGCGGCTAGGCCCTCTTCTAACATGGCCGTGGAAGACTCCAGCCGCCCATAGCAATCCTTGTCCGCCAACACATCCAACGTCGCGTTGGCTGCTGCGGTGGCAATTGGATTGCCGGACAGAGTTCCTGCTTGATAAACCGGGCCGGTCGGAGCGAGCATGTCCATAATATCGACTCTGGCTCCCAACGCTCCTATTGGCAGTCCGCCGCCGATTATTTTGCCCAGGCAGGTAATATCGGCTTTTATGCCGAAAAGCTCCTGTGCTCCGCCGTACGCCACGCGAAAGCCGGTTATTACCTCATCAAATATCAAAAGTGCCCCGTTGCGGTCGCATAGATTCCGCAGTGTCTCAAGATAACCAGCAACCGGTGGAACAACGCCCATATTGGCAGCAATAGGTTCCACCAGAACCGCAGCAATCTTACCTTTGTACCTGGCAAAAGCAGCCTTTGTGGCAGCAATATCGTTGTATGGCACCACAATGGTGAGTCTGGCAAGGCAATCGGGCACGCCGGCACTTGTAACCACGGATTGCACAGATTTCACGGATTTTCGATTTTTGTTTTTTCCCGTGTAATCCGTGTAATCTGTGGTTATTTTTTTAGCCGTTTCTGCGACGCCGGAACCGGCTGCAACCAGCAGGCAGTCACTATGGCCGTGATAACAGCCTGCCATTTTGATTATCAAATCCCTTTTGGTATATGCCCGTGCCAAACGGATAGAAGTCATCACCGCTTCCGTACCACTATTTACGAGGCGCACCTTCTCGATAGAATTGAAAGCAGCAACTATTTTTTCTGCCAGAGCAGTTTCAGCCAATGTCGGTGCTCCAAAAGAGGTGCCGTTTTTTGCCGCTGCCTGGATGGCTTGCAATACTTTTGGATGCGCGTGCCCGAGTATCATCGGCCCCCACGAGCATACGTAGTCGATGTACTCGTTACCGTCTATATCGTAGATTTTTGAGCCGGATGCGCGCTCAATGAAAAGCGGCTTCATATCCACGTCGCCGAAAGCCCGAACCGGCGAATTCACGCCACCAACCAAAAAACTCTCGGCACGAGACCAGGCCTGATTTGATTTTCGATTTGCAATTTTCGATTGTCGATTTTCCATATTCAATTTTCGATCTGCAATTTTAGATTGTCAATTGTCAATTGTCAATTTACAATTGAAAATATGAACTTAGTCAAATGGCTTCGCAAAAATCAGTCAAAGGTGATGGCCATTGTAGTCATCGGCACGCTAATCGGCTTTATCGGCGGCAGTGCATTAACGTACCTGCTTGGTCCAAGGAGAACTGCTGGGTATAAGGCCGCAGCTTATTTCGGCGACAACAAGAAGATAACCAACTACGAGCTGATGTATGCCCGCAGAGAACTTGAGCTCCTGGAAATGCTGCGGATGGCCGAACTGCTAAGGTCACAAGACCTGCAGGAGATTCTGCTGGGCGAACTACTTTTCTCAGAAGCCAGAGCCGCACCGGCAGTAATCAATTATACCAAACAAATAATAAGGGCAAACGGATACGCAATTAGCGATGAGCAGCTCAGAAATATCTACAAACGCTCGATGCCCAGCGATATGTACTGGATACTGCTGAAAAAAGAAGCGGAACTGGCGGGCATCAGAATATCCAACGAAGATGTCGGCAGATTGCTGGCAAGAATAATACCGCAACTATTTAACGGGCTAACATACTCACAGTTTGTTGGGTCATTGGTAAACCGAATAGGGGTGCCAGAAGAGCAGGTATTGGCCACAGTCGGCCAACTGCTGGCGGTATTGCAGTACGCCCAGATAATCTGCGCAACCTGCGATGTCACTAACTCGCAGTTAAGCCATTTAGCCAGTTGGCAGAATGAAACCATTAACGCACAATTGGTGAGATTTAACTCTGCTGACTTTGCGCCAGATCAGAACCAGCCCAGCGAGCAGCAGATACTGGAGCATTTTGACAAATATAAAAAATTCTTCGCCGGCAACATAACAGAAGAGAATCCTTATGGCTTTGGATATAAACTGCCCGACCGAGTCCAGTTGGAATACGCCGCTGTCAAACTCGACGATGTTTCAGCAACAGTGACACCGCCCACGCCGCAAGAAACAGAAGAATATTACCAGAAACATGCCAAAGAATTCACTCAATCGGTTGCGTCGGATCCAAACGACCCGAACTCACCACGGCTTGAGCGAACCAAAAGCTATGCGGAAGTGGCCAGCACCATCTGGGAACAGCTTATGCAGGAAAAGATAAATTCCAAAGCAGAAAGTATTTTTCGCGAGGCAAAAACGCTTACCGAGGCAAGCCTGCAGGATATAGATAGTGACATTGACAAGCTCAGCTCTGAACAGTTGAAGCAGAAAGCCGGCGACTATAAGACCGCCGCTGAGCAATTAAGCCAAAAGTATAAAGTCAAGCTCTACTGCGGACAAACTGGGCTGCTCAGCCGCACCGACATGCGGATGGACGACTATCTCAGCAGACTGTCCGCGACGGGCTACGGGTACAGGCCGGTGCCGCTGACCCAGGTTGTCTTTACAGTCGGCGATCTGGATACCGGCGCAGCCGAGTTCCTCGATGTGCAAAAACCCAGAATATATGAAAACATCGGTCCAGCCCGCGACCTATCGGGACAGATAATGGCGATGGTACGCGTGACCAAAACCGAAAAGGCATCAGAACCCAACAGTATAGATTATACCTTCAGTAAAAACACACTTGAATTTGAGCAGAAAAAAACCGACCCAAACCAACAGGCGACCGGACAAGATAAACCTGATACCGCAAGCAAAGATGTCTTTTCAGTCAAAGAAAAAGTGGTGGAGGACGTAAAGAGACTGGCAGCGATGGATGCAGCCAAAAGTAAAGCCCAAGAGTTTATTAAGCTGGCGGCTGAGAACGGCTGGGACGTCGCACTTAATAAACTCAACGACCTCTATAGACAGCAGCACCAGCAAGCCGAACAGGCCAAAAGCGAACCTAATACGTTCAGGCTGGAGAATCTGACCAACCTGCGGAGGATTCCAAGCAACACGCTCGAAATGCTGGCTGTGCAAAGCCACGATGATCCAGAAGAGCGGTTTCCGGTCAGAGAAGTCCAACAATGGTTAACGCTTAATGAAGCCAGAATAGAAAGTCAGTTTATAGAAACGCTTTACTCGCTCGTGCCTGCGGATAGTAACGCAATAGAGAACTTGCCGGAACCGGTTGAATTTAGGCCGATCATGAGCTTTTACGTGATCAAAAATATTTCCGTTAATCGCCTCAGCCAACAGGATTATGAAAAAATCAAGGCTACACAGGCATACAGACAAGAGCATGTTCAGAGCCAAACTCTGGCACCAATACATTTTAATCCTGAGAACATAACAAAACGTATGAACTTCCGATGGGCCAAGCCAGCAAGAGGCGATGCCGATGTCCAGACCGAACCGGAGGAACCATAATAATGGCACGGCGCCGGCAGGAAAATCACGCAACATCTTTGCTGATGGTGGCGGCTGCAGGCTGGCTCCTGCCAGGCGCAGGGTACTTTCTGCTGGGCGAAAAAAAACGGGCAATAATTATATTTGTCACTGTTATCCTGACCTTGTGCACAGGTTTATATATCGGCTCAATCGGCGTAATTAACTTTGTGGGACCGGCAGCACTGTATGTCAAAGCGACACAAATCATGAACCCACCTGTTGTACTAATACTGGGGCGTCACACCGCCAGTGGAGCCTATCCCGTCCACGGCTGGCCAAATGAAATCGGGCAGATATATACAATGACCTCGGGCTTACTTAACCTTCTATGTATTGTCAACGCGGTTTACTTAGCTCATCTGCGCGGAACCGCCCAGCACTAATTGCCGATGTTCCGCGAGAGGTCCTCGAATCTGAACGGCAATTAGTGCTGGGCTGGAGCCTAAAATGTCACTTATAGCTGCCGGTATTATAGCGAGCTTTACGGTGCCCGAATATATCGGGACAAACCCACAATCTACGTTTTGGCTGTTGCCATTAGTAGCAGCGATAGCAGTCATCTATAAGGCCACAAAACTGCCGACGATTACCGCAGGTAAATTCGCCAGAGAAGCAGTGGTCCTTTTTGGCTCAATCATTGTTTTTATTGTTATAACTGCCCTGGCTTTACATGCTCTGGCGTGGCTAATTACAGAGTGATTCTGGACTTGATAAGTGAACTAAAGTGCCTAAAGTGAGCTAAAGTTACAATTCATAATTTTAGGCACTTTAGTCACTCAAAACTTTAGGCACTTAGCCCCGTGAGAAAAAGGCCTTAAGACCTTTCCTGGCTCAAGAGGGTTTTCTCACGGGGCCATCTCACTTTCCGGCACAGATTTTTCAAGCACACCTAATTCGACCAGAGCATTAAAGGCGGCTTTTTGCTCAGCTTCTTTCTTGTTTGTCCCCCAGGCGCTCTCGAAATGACGCTCAGCAATAACCACTTCAGATTCAAAACATTTATTATGATCGGGCCCTTGTTCATCGAGCAAAACGTAAACCGGGGTGACATTGAATTTCTCCTGAGCGTGCTGCTGCAGCATGGATTTGTAGTTACCCTGGACTTGTTCTGCATCGGCCTGGTCTATTAGTGAGCCAAAGACTCTCAATATGAAACTGCGGGCGGCATCAAAACCGCCGTCAAGGTAGACGGCAGCGATAATGGCTTCCAAGAGGCTTGCAGATAGAGAACCGGACAAAGCCCGGCTGGAGGCCATCCCTTTGCCCACCTTCAAAAATTTGTGCAAGCTGAGCTTCTTGGCAACCCGAGCACAAGTGCCCCGGGAGACAAGCATACTTTTCATCTTCGTCAGCTCACCTTCCAGGTAATTGGGAAACCGCTCGAAAAGGGTTTGACAAATAACCGCACCCAAAATGGTGTCACCCAAAAACTCCAGTCTTTCATTACTGAGCAAACGATTGTCCGCCGCGGAGGAATGAGTTAGTGCCTTTTCTAACAGATTGCGATTTGAAAACTCGTAACCTATGATTTGCTGGACTCGCTGCAGAGCTTCGTTGTCCATTTAGTCATGTCCTACCGGGCCGATTTTGGATTTTCGATTTACGATTTTCAATCGCCAATTGGCAATCATAAATCTTCTGGCGCTAGCCGTCAAGCCTCGTGTTAGGTTATCAGGATAGCAGGTCACCAGGTAGTGGGTATCAGGTTATCAGAGTAGCAGGGTAACATCCTCTTTTTCTGATAGCCTGATTCCTGATGTTCTGCATCCCGATTTCCTGATGACCTGTTTTCCTTATTCAGCCCACCATCTGCAGGCTGGCTAAGGCAACAAATTTGTCCTCCGCGACCTCAAATATCCCGTCAAGACCGGTTACTGTAAAGATGCCTCTGGTTGCCGGAGCGACATTGCACAAAACCAGCCGATGTCCACAGTCGCCAAGCAGCTTACGCAATTTCAGCAGCTTCGAGAGGCTTGAAGAAGTCACAATGTCAACGCTGGAGAAATCGACCACCACATCACAGTCGCCTCTGTCACGGACAATTTCGGTTATGGTCTTGAGTTCATCGCCCATTTCCGGCTCGGCAGGAAGGTCAACCAAAACAATGTCCTCTGACCAATTTTGAATGGCCATTGCATACCTCCTTTTCGCTTTGAACTCACTATAGAATTTGACCTGCCCCCGCGTCTCCCGACGCGAGTCGGGGCGGCGGGGAACTTTAAGTGATGTATCGGCATAAGCTTAGACCAAATTCAGTAAAAACATGCCTCCGCTGCTTCGTTTTTGCCAAGCAAAACGGCGGGGGTCCGCCTGGTACAATCGACCCTTCGGCAAGCCTCAGGGCAGGCCTCATAAAATGGGCGTTTCTGCACTTTGCGGCTTGTACTTGACCGGTGGCACGGCCATCCTGGCCGTGATTTCATGGGCTGGAAGCCCATGCCACAGCAGAAATTTTTGTTACTTGAACTGCATCTTCATGCAGCAAGTGGATGCACTGGTATGCTAATTGCTGCCACGAACCGGCAAAAATAACCACCGGAAAAAACGTGCCCCCGCTGCTTCGTTTTTGCGAAGCAAAACGGCGGGGGTCCCCCACCCCATTTTCAGAATCAATTTACCTGAGCCTGTTTAGCAGCTTCATAAAATTTCTTTTGCGCTGATAGTTAGCCTTCAAAGAAGATACATATTCGGCAAACTCTTGGTCTTTGCCCAAGCCCTTCATAAGCTGGCCGATTCTCTTAATCAGGCGTACAGCCTCTACGTAGGCATTATTGCTGGTCCGTTCGACAATTGGGGCGACCCGTGCCTGGTAAACGCCTATGGCATCTGCAGGATGCTCTTTTTCTCGCAACTGTGCCAATCGCATCCAGAGTTGCTCGCTGCAGCCTCCAGTTTGGGCCTCGTGCCAAGCAGCCTCCACATCCTTTTCCCAGATAAATATCTCAACGAGCGTGGAATGATCCGTACCCCCATACCAGCGCGGGTCCGCTTTGGTTCGGCCTTTCTTTTCGGAGGCAATCGTCTTACGAATATATTCAAGGGCCTGCAGCCGCCAGTTGAGCCATTCTCCGGCGCGGTCTGCATGGTCTTTAAGCTGCTTGTAGTCTTCAAGATGTGGATGCTCAGCAAAATTTGCCCAGATAAGCTCCATTGCCTCGGTATGGCGTTTTCGCTGATGATATTGATCTGCAAGAAATTCCCGCAATCGGCTGTCGGTATTCTCAGGAAAGGCCTGCAATCCTTTTTCAGCCCACTGAAGAGCCTTATCGGATTTGCCGGCTTGCTCATACGTCTGCGCAATTTGAAGGAACTTGTAGGCACTTGAAAGGTCTCTGCTCTGCACAGCTACAAGTGCTTCGACATCGTCATCGACGCACGCCAGTGCCTCCATAATCGAGGTCAGCCGGTACCGGCGGTGGTCGTAAGCTGCCTGCGTGTGACCGGGCTCGAGCTGCGGGACCTTCTGCCATTCAGCCTCGGCGAGGCTGCGGTAAACCGCCAAACCTTTTTCGCCGAGAACATCGGCATAAGTCTCGGCTGCGCCGCTAAAAGTGTCCCAATCTGTAGTAAGCTCCCATCTAAACAGGCGTTTAGCCAGAGCTTCAGGGTCGGGACGAGCTTTTACGCACGCCTTGTAATGGATATCCTGCAGGCGCTGCAGGATGTCACCCATATATCCGTCTGAGTCGTCCACTTCACCCAGAGCTTTTTCAACTCGGCCCAGAGCATGTTCTGTTAGCTCAATAACTTCCTGAGCGTAGCCATCTGCCAGCACTTCTTCTATGCAATCAACTACGTTGTTTATCCTCCCGGCAAAACCGTAAGCAGCCTCGTAATCTACAAAACCCCGCGTATTGGTAGCTTGATTGATCATTTGCCTGAAAAATGCTAAATTCGGGCCTTTTTGCTTAGACAGGGCAGCCTTCATCATCAGCCGTTCCCGAAGCTTGTCATCTTCCGTCATCTGCTCCACGATGATCTCGACCAGCGCATCAGTTTCCTGGCTGGATAAATACTCTCGCACATCATCGAGTGTAACGGCCGGTTTGGATTTTTGTGTCTTTGCCTTCCGCTTGGAAGTTCCCCCACTTGTGGAACTGACGCCACCTTCAAGATACGCCAGGCCGACGGCTACACAATGTTTGCAGAATACGCCGGCATCCCCCATCGGGCAATCGCATGAGCCGTCAAGCTCGCCATCTTCGACCCACAGTTCCACACGGTAGTTGCGGGTGCCGGCAACCTTGCCGATGAGCATATTCTTGTCTTCCAGCAGTGAAATTACTCTGCCCTGCTGATGATAGTCCTCACCCCGCTCCCATGACCGGCTGTCGGTCAGCTCCTTGAGTTGCTCCTCTGATAGTTCCATTGTGGGCCTCTACCTATTATGTCTTTGGGCCCCCGCGAAGCGGGAACCCTCGAAAATACACCTCCCCGCTTTCGCGGGGACAAGCTTGCCCCTGCGGAGGCAGGGGCCGTGCCAGCGGCGGCTAAACGTCCATCAATAAATTACAGCTTCCGGTCCAATTTTCTATAGCTTATGGCTTCGGCGACGTGTTCGGGTGCAATGTTTTCGTTGCCGGCAAGGTCGGCAATCGTCCGGGCGACCTTGCAGATCTTGTCGTGAGCGCGGGCGGAAAGGCCAAACTCGGTCATTGCCTGCTTGAGCATCATCTCACCGGCAGAGTCCAGCCCGCAGAATCTTTCAAGCTGCTTGTGGGTCATCCGCGCGTTGACCAGAATCCTCCCACTACCGAAGCGCTCCGCTTGGACGTCTCTGGCACGGATGACGTCCTCCTTCATCGTCGCAGAGCCAAGCTGGCCTGCCCTCGAACGGAGCCTGCTGAAACTTATCGCGGGCACATCAATGTGAATGTCGATTCTATCCACCAACGGGCCGGATATCCTCGATAAGTACCTTTCTATCTGACCGGGTGTGCATCTACACCTTCTCGAATCAGTGCCGAAATACCCGCAGGGGCAGGGATTCATGGCAGCAACGAGGATGAATTGAGCGGGAAAGCGAACGGTGCCTTTGGCCCGTGAGACAGTGACAAAGCCGTCCTCCAACGGCTGGCGAATCATTTCAAGAATGTGTCGCGGAAATTCGACAAATTCATCCAGGAACAATACTCCAAAATGGCTCAGGGACAATTCGCCTGGCCGAGGCACCGTTCCTCCGCCGACCAAGGCTGGGCCGCTGGCTGAATGATGCGGCATCCGCACGGGGCGAGTAGCCAAAAGCGCCTTGTTTTTGCCCAGCAGGCCCACGCAGGAGTATATACGTGTGGTCTGGAGCGATTCCTCAAGGCTCAAAGGCGGCAGGATGGTCGCCAATCTCTGGGCCAGCATGGTCTTTCCTGCTCCCGGCGGGCCAATCATCATTATGTTGTGTCCCCCAGCAGCGGCAACAGTCAGTGCCCGCTTGACGCTCTCCTGGCCCTTAACATCCGCAAAGTCAACATCGTAGCCGGACGCTTCGTTGAAAAGCTCCTCGACGTTGACGGTGGTGGTCTCAAGAGCCAATTGTCCCGAAAGAAAGCCCGCCGCCTGAGCGAGCGAACCGACACCATACACTTCGAGGGTCTGGACTACAGCAGCTTCTTTGGCGTTTTCCAGAGGTACAAGCATCCGGCTGAAACCGGTGGCCTCCGCGGTCATCGCCATACTCAATACACCATTGACGGGTCTGACTCGGCCATCCAGAGCCAGCTCACCGACAATAATAAAATTGCCAATGGCCGAACCGACCAAGATGCCCTGGCCGATGAGCATTCCCAGAGAGATGGGCAAATCGAAGGCAGGACCGGCTTTTTTCACATCCGCAGGAGCCAGGTTTATTAGAGACTGCGTTCTGGGGTATTTGTAGCCGCAGTTGATAATTGCGCTTTTGACCCTTTCGGTGCTTTCTTTTACCGCCGCATCGGGCAGTCCCACGATGAGGGACTTTTCGAGTCCACCCCGCGCAACGTCAACTTCAACCTCACAAATGATGCCCTCAATTCCCTCAAGCGTAACACTGTGAAGCCTGGCTAACATATTCTGCTTTCCTTCGTTTTTGCCAAAGAATATCAGACAATAAAAATCAAGTCAAATAACGCAAAGAAATTACAACACGCAAAATTTCTGAAAAAATGTTATTTTTCTCACAATTTTCTCATTTTTGCCTTGTTAATTTATCCGCTGACGAAGCCGACATGTGTCGGGCAGCTGGACCACGGTGGCAGGCTGCAAATCATAGGTCTTTTTTGAACAAGGAGACAGAAAATGAGATGGAGACACTGGAAACCGGTCGTGCTTATGCTTTCAGTCGGGCTGATATTATGCGCAGCGGCATACGCAGCAAAGGAAAAGAAAAAAAGCAAGCAACCAGCCCCGGCCAAACCTGTCCCGAGCGCGGTCGAGGGAACAGAACAGGCGGCCGAAGCCGAACGCAAAGTAACAGAGGCAGAGGTCCCGGCGGCTGCTTTGGCGGCGCTTAAGAAGCTGGCTGCCGGCGCCGAGATCACCGAGTTTACAGAAGAAATCGAGTACGGCCACACATTCTACGAAGGCTCATGGAAAAGCCCTGCTGGGGCGAATATGGACGTATTGGTCACGCCTACCGGCGACCTGGTGGAGATCGAGGAACAGGTGGGGATCGAAGTAGTTCCGGCAGCGGCGCTGAAGGCCGCTCGAAAAGCAGCCGGCAAAGACACGAAGTTGGAGTTTGAGAAAAAAACGATGATTCTCTATGAGGTCAAGTTCGAGAAAGACAAGGCCCGCCACGAACTTCTTCTGACTCCGGATGGCCGCCGCGTCGAAGAACAGGTCGAGAAAGGCAAGCCGGCTGAAGAGGAAGAATCAGAACGAAAATGAATAAGAGGTTTCGCTTGATAAGGTAGAAAGAAAAAGCCACAGAGGACACAGAGGGCACCGAGATAGAAAAATATAACAATTCCTCTGAGTTCTCTGTGCTCTCTGTGGCAAAAAAGTAAAGGTACGCGAAGCCGTGAAGGCAACCATCCTCAAACACGGCAAAGGCGCAGAGTTTGAAAAGATTGAACGCGGTTCTCTCGATGGCACAGCAAGACCGACCGGACCCGCAAACAAGCAGGCCATAGGTACGGGTGGCATGGTTACTACCGCGTTTCCCTCAGCCAGCGAAGCTGCCATAGAGATTTTACGAGCTGGGGGCAACGCTATCGATGCGGCAGTGGCGGCTGCGTGGGCATTAACCGTTTGCGAGCCGAGCAGTTCCGGCCTGGGCGGCCAAACGACCCTGCTAATCCGTTTTGCCAACGGCAAGACGTTGGTTGTCGATGGTTATTCCCGAGCACCTGCGGCAGTCTCGACAGGGCGAGTCTCCAGCAAGGAGCAGCAGAAAGGCTATCGCGCGTGCACCATTCCATCTACACCAGCTACCTTGGAGTTTGTTCAGAAACGTTATGGGGTATTGCCGGAGCGCGAGGTGATGGAACCGGCAATTCGGCTTGCTGAAGACGGCTACGCGATCACCAAGCTGCAACGGCGGCAGACAAAGTGGTGTCAGAACGACCTGCTGGCATCTCCTGCCGCCGCCAAGCTGTTTCTGAAGGACGGTTGCCCGTTTCAGATAGGTGACATTTTCCGACAGAAGGAGCTGGCTGCGACCCTTCGCCGTTTGGCGGATGTCGGCGCGGAGGATTTCTATCAAGGCCAGATTGCCCGTGCCATTGCTGAAGACATGAGGCGTAATGGTGGGCTCATAACAGAGAAAGACCTGGCAGACTATAAGGTTCCGGTTGAACGCGATGCCCTTGCCGTTACGTACCGGGACTATCAGGTTGTTAGCGTTCCTCCCTCTGGAGGAGGACTGCAGGTGCTCTTGGGGCTAAAGATTCTCGAACAATTTCCTTCCTTCGGCTTTGCTCAGGACAAGTCTGACGACTTAACGCTCCAGATTGATAGATGGTATGAGGTTCTGGCTGAAGTGACATACGCCGTTTTCCGCGAGCGTGATCGCTTTGCCATACATCCGCGAGATTTGACGCCTTCACTGCTCAAGTGGCTCTTAAGCGACGAACGTGCATCCGAAATTGCCAAGCGTATCCAGGCCGATTGCAGCCTGCCCCCGCGTCTCCCGACGCAAGTCGGGGCGGCGGGCCAGAGTACCAGCGAGTTCGGCACAGAAGAGCCCGGCGAGACAACGCATCTCTGCACCGTTGACGGCGATGGCAATGTTGTAGCGCTGACACAATCTATCCAATCGCTTTTTGGCGCCAAAGTAGCTAACGGCCAACTTGGTTTTCTCTACAATAATTATCTCTGTACCTGTAAGCGGCGTCGCCACCCTTACCACCTTGGCAGTGGTTGTATTCCGCAGTCCAATATCGCACCGACTTTTGTCCTGAGAAATGGTTTGCCGGGTGAGGCAGGGTACAGGGGTGAACCCCGCACTAATTGCCTGCCAGATTCGAGGGCCTTTAGCGCCAGAGCGGCAATTAGTGCGGGGCTGGTGCTGGGTGCGGCAGGTAGCCGGCGCATCATGTCGGCCATCCTGCACGTAATAAGTGGCGTTATTGATCGCGGAATGTCGCTTGAAGAGGCTGTTAGTCTGCCACGTGTCCATGGGTTACGCAGTCGCAAGGTGCACATCGAACGGCCGGCCGCTACGGAGCCACTTCTAAGATGGCTGGAAAAACGTTTTCGCAACGTGACGATTAGAGCGCCGCATAGCTATTCCATGGGCTGCGTGCAAGCCATCCAATTTCGAAGCGATCGAACATTAGTTGGTGTAGCAGATCCGAGACGCGATGGCACGGCTGCGGGGACGAGCTGCGCAACCGATATACGAGCGCCGTAACCGGTTGCGAGGAGCGGTTACGGTTGCGCTGCTGGTCCTACGGGCTGTCGCAAGGACTATACTATGAAACTGGCCAACAAAGGAAATCTGTCGGGCAAGGAAAACCCCGCAATACATTGCGGGGCTAACCGGTTAACCCCGTCATCACTATGGCGGGGTTGCTTGCTGGGGCTTCTATTATTCGGGCCTTTGCTGGTGATGGTCGGGAAATGGCCTGCCCTGCCCAGCTCCGACCTTTTCATGCGGTTCTTATCGCTGGCCAACCTCTCTGAATCCATGCAGAGTCGCGTTGGGTACATCCTCTTTGTCCCCTTTGGCGCTACGGTGGCCGTGTTCTTCCGGCTTTTCCTGGGGATTCGACTTTTCGGACCATTCCGTTCGGTTCTTCTGGCGGTCGCATTTCAGATTACGGGCATTTTTCTTGGCTTGGCCTTCGTGGCGGTGGTGATCGCCGTTGTGGTTGCCATCCGGCCATTCATTAAGGCTATTCGCCTGCCGTACTTTGCCCGTGTTTCCGTTGTCCTCAGCACCGTGGCGTTGATCATGCTCATATGCCTTCTTTCGAGCACATGGTTGAATATGGGATCCCTGCGTCAAGTGGCTTACTTTCCCATTGTCGTGCTCTGCCTGATGAGCGAGGGTTTTGCCAAGACCCTTTCCGGAGAGGGCTTGCGTTCGGCTCTATGGCGGGGCGTGATGACTGTCTTTGTGGCTGTGCTCATCACGCTTTTGTATCAGATCCACGGATTTCGGCGTTTGTTCCTATACTTTCCGGAATTATTGGTACTTGAAATCGGCTGCATTATCGTGATTGGCGAGTTCTTTAACCTTCGTCTGTTGAGTTGGTTGAATCCGCCTGTGGTGGAAAAACGTTCTTCCCGGCGTGCCGGAGCTGGGACTGACACCTATAGGCGTTGCTCTTGATAAGAGGTCCCGTATATGAAAGTCGCAGTTGTACGAAATCGGAACAACGACGGCATTGTCAACCGATTCGGCCAGCCGTGTCCGGAGGTCTATGGCGCACGCTCGGTACAGAAGGTGATTGACGCCCTGCGTGAGGCAGGCCACACGGTGGGTATTTTTGAAGGTGATAAGCGACTGATAGCCAACCTGGAGCAATTCATGCCGCCCGATCCGCAGACCGGACAGCCGGGTGGCATGGTGTTCAACATGTCATACGGCATTCAGGGCGATTGCCGGTACTGCCATGTACCCGCGATGCTGGAAATGGCTGGGATTCCCTACACAGGTTCCAGCCCTCTTGGCCATGCGTTGGGACTGGATAAGGTCGTGACAAAGATACTGATGCGGGACGCCGGTATACCTACGCCTAACTATTGCGTCATGAGCCGTCCGGCCCGACAGGCCTGCCCTGAGCGGAGCCGAAGGGTAGACGGCCTGCGTTTGCCTCTGGTCGTCAAGCCGCGGCACGAATCGACAAGCTATGGCTTGCATTTTGCCCGGGACCAGCAAGAGCTGGAAAAAGCCGTGCTTGACGTTGTCACGCAGTATCAACAGGATGCGCTTGTGGAAGAATACATTGATGGGCGTGAAGTCAACATCGGGCTGCTCGGTAACGAGCGTGTCGAGTTCTTGCCCATAGTGGAGCTTGATTTTGCCGGTCGAGAACTGCAAGCAATGACCTGGGCGGACAAATACCATAAGACCGCAGATGAGCCGAAAAAGATCTGTCCGGCTGCGGTGAGTGAGGAACTGGCAGAGCGGCTGCGTGAGCTATCGCTGGCCACATTCCGCGCCTGTAGCTGCAAAGATTATGCCCGGGTTGATATCCGAATCGATGCGTCTGGGAATCCTTTCGTTCTGGAGATCAATACGATGGCCTCTCTGGGGGCTGGTGGATCTTTCGTATTTGCAGCCGAGAAAGCTGGTTACAGCTTTCAATCGTTAATCCGCCGAATTCTCGATATTGCTCATCAACGCTACTTTGGCACACCTGCACCCTTAGATACACGCCACAACCAACGTGTTTTTTCTGAGCAACAACTCATCGATAATCACATGCCCCCGTATAAAGTGACGCCCTTCTATGATGAGCAGATCCGCCGCAGCGGCTACTATGACCAGCTCAAACACATCGTTGAGCCTTCTCTGGCGGAACTTGAAGGCTCTGGCACCTTGGATACAAGCGGTGAACACAATCATACGAAGATGAATGGTCTGCAACATAAATATCCCCAAACTGCTCTTCTGCTGGTAACCGATCAGTGCTTCTCTTTCTGTCGCTTCTGCTTCCGCAAAAGGCTAAGGCTCATCGGCAAATCATTAGAAGAGGTTGCGCGTGATTACGGCAGGATTTCACAGTACATCAAATCGCACCCAGAGATCACGGATGTTCTGCTTTCCGGCGGTGACCCATTTGTCCTTAGGACTGAACAGCTCAACAGTATTCTGGATCACTTATTGCCGATCCCGCATTTGACCTCGATCCGTTTCGGCACCAAAGCGATAATTTCCTACCCGCCGAGATTCCGCGACAAGAGTCTCGCTGAACTCTTTAGAAGAATCACGATGGCAGGAAAAGCACCGGTGCTTGTAACACACATCGATCATATTGGCGAGGTGTCGCAAGAAACTGAGCTCACTATCAAAAAGCTTCGCAGGCTTGGCGTCCAGTTTTTCAATCAGACTGTGCTGCTGCGGAATGTAAACGATGTTCCCGACGTTCTCGCCGCCACCTTTGGCAAGCTCCATTGCCTCGGTGTGCGGCCGTACTATCTCTTTCAGGCGCGACCCGTTAAGGGCACTTCGCATTTCCAGGTGCCTTTGCGCCGAGGTATAGAAATTGTTCACGATGTCGATAAGCAGTTAAGTGGCATACAGAAGACACATCGTTACATCATGGCGCATTACACCGGCAAAATCGAGATTCTTGATATTGATAAAGACAATCGGCTTTACATGCGTTATCATCAAAACAGAGACCCTCGGAAAATCGGTATGATTTTCTCACGACCGTACCGTGAAGGCGCTTGTTGGCTTGATGACCTTCCTTGTTTGTCGGAGGTTTCTGAAACTGTCTAAAATATAAACCGCTGAGTTTTGAACGGCTATTGCTCGGCGGTGCGTTTTTCTTGTTGCGAGTATTCAGATGCGTCTACTACTCATAGAAGACTACCGGCCTTTGCAGCAGTCTCTTACAAAAGGACTGCGTGAAGCGGGTTTCGCAGTGGATTCTACCGGTGACGGAGAGGAGGGGTTGTGGTATGCGACAGGTAGTGAATACGATGTGATTATTTTAGATCTCATGTTGCCCGGCACAGACGGTCTGAGCATCCTCAGGAAGCTCAGGGATAAAGGCCGAGAAGATCCTATTTTAATCCTGACCGCCAAAGATAGTTTACAAGACCGAGTAACCGGCTTAGACCTGGGTGCGGACGATTACCTGGTCAAGCCTTTCGAATTCGAGGAACTGCTGGCCCGGATTCGGGCATTGCTCCGCAGGAGCTACCGCAAGAAGAATCCCTGCATCAAGATTAAGGACCTGCGAATTGACCTGACCATACAAAGGGTTTGGCGCGGTGGGCAGGAAATTAACCTTACCCCGCGGGAGTATGCACTCTTGGAATACTTGGCCATGCGGGCTGGGCAAGTTGTATCCCGCACAGATATATGGGAGCATGTCTACGAGTTCAAATCCACGGCATCGAGCAATGTGGTCGACGTGTACATCGGTTATCTTCGCAGGAAAATCAACCGACCTGGCAGGCCTCCTCTGATTCACACTGTCCGAGGTCGCGGCTATACTCTGGGAGTCTAATCGTGAAGTCTTCTCTGCAAAGACGTCTGGTTGTCGGCGTAGTGAGCGCTGTATTGTTGCTGTTAGCCATCTTCAGTGTGGGCATCTACAGCGTTATTCGCAGTGCCTTGCTCAGGCAGTTCGATGCCTCACTGGCATCCATAGCTCAGATATTGGCTGCTGCAGTAGAGCTTGACGGAGAGCAAATCGATCTGGAGCTTGAGGTCCAGCAAATGCCCGAGTTCCAGGACCGCAACAAGCCGACGCACTATCAATTGTGGCGTCCTGACGGCACAGTGGCGGCAAAGTCCCCTCTATTGGATAGTGCTGACCTGCCGCGTCTGTCAGGCTTTCCCGCGAAACCCACTTTCAAAACGCGCAAAGCTAATGCTGGCCGAGTCGAACGTGTGGTGGGCTTCGCCTTCGTACCGAGACTCTCAGACAGCGACCGCAAAACAGCACAGCCACAACCACTAACGTTGGCAGTGGCACGAGATAGCACTGAGATATTGGGCCAATTGCGGTTTCTTCGGAGGCTATTCTTTGTCGCATCAGCCGGCGTGACAGTCTTATCTATCCTTGTCGCAGTCCTGACAGTCCGTCAAGGTCTTCGCCCATTGGTGGCCATCGCGGGCGAGATCGCGGCTATCAGAGAGAACGATTTAGCAACTCGTATCGGCACTGAGGATGTGCCCGGCGAACTATTGCCGATCAAAGAGCGCTTGAATGATCTTTTATGCCGACTTGAAGCTGCATTCAGCAGAGAACGGCGTTTCACCGCTGATGTTGCCCATGAGCTGCGCACACCTCTTGCAGGGATACGTTCCACAATTGAGGTGACGCTATCGCGCGGCCGCGACCAAAAAGAATACAAAACAGCCCTCTCGGATTGCCTGGCTATCATTGAAAATATGCAGACAATGGTAAACAACCTATTGACAATTGCCCGCCTCGATGCTCGCCAAGTAGCTTTCCACCGGGAGCAGATTCATCTGGCTGAACTGGTGAATTCCTGCTGGCGGCGGTTGAAAGATATGGCTAAGCAGCGCAAGATCACCTTCCAGAATCGTATCCAGAAAGATGCAGTAATCAATTCTGACCCCGAAAACCTCTCCATTGTTGTATCGAACCTTCTGAACAACGCTGTCGAATATACCAACGACACCGGCCAAATTTGGGTAACGGCTCAGCGTTGCGATGATTCCGCAGAGATCACTGTTGCTAACACGGGTTGTCGGCTCACCAATGAAGAAGTCACGCACGTATTTGACTCCTTCTGGCGCGGCGATTCATCTCGTGCAGGCACAGGCACTCACTGTGGTTTGGGCCTGGCTCTGGTTCAAAGGCTTGTCAAGGCGTTAGGCGGTTCTACCATCGCCGAGGTCCAGCCTGGTGGGATATTTACTGTTTGTCTGACTGTGCCGGCATCAGGCCGCTAAAGTGGCCAGAAAAAGCCCAAAACAAAAAAGGCCTTAAGCATTACGCTTAGGGCCTGTTAGTTCGTAACTGAAAATATATTTTTGTAGAATCGAGTTGTTAGGCTGCAGAAAACGCGGGCGGTGGTCGAATCCGTATAGGGAAACGCAGTTTTTTTGGAAAACTACCTTGCTCGACTGCTTGATAATGCAATCGGTCTCTATGATCAGCCCCGTCCTGAAAGGCCGATACGGTGAGAATAAACCACATCGTCCCAACTATGGACTTTCTGACCTTCATAGTCTACCCCCTGACGAACTTATTGATTGTATCGGCTGTAGGTAGATTTTTTCCTTAGCCAAATTAGTGATGAAACCGCGGTAAAGCCGCCACCAAATATTTACCCGCCAGACGCAAGGCGGGTTAAGCCCCACAATTGGGCCCCCGCGAAGCGGGAACCCTTGCGGGGTCCGCCGCCGTCCGGCTACAGCTCGGCGCTCCGCCGAGACGAGTGTCGGCGGCGGCTAAACTCCTCGAAATCTGCGTTTTCAGTACTGATATTGGGCTTTTTGTATAGTGATGATGTGCTGTGGAGGCCAGATGAGGCCGGCAATTGAAGGATGTGATAGAACTGGCGGCAGCACTTTCTGGCTGATTATTTCGTTCTTTGCAGCAGGGCTACTGCCAATTGCTGGGGCGTACTTGCTTACAGGCCAAAAAAGTAGCTGTAGAGCCTATTGTCGTACGAAAACCCCCATTTCGAGCATGAACCGCACTCCTCGATGATTTTTGGCTGACCGAAGAAAAAAACTTGACTTTTCACCGAACATAGGCGATACTTATATTGTAAAGCTTATCAGAATTACCTCACCACTATCGCTTAATCGTGATAGCTGGTTGATTAAGTCGCCAGCCTTGCATGGCAAGGCTGGCTTTTTTATTCACGAAAACAACCTCGAAGATCATCCTTGCTTAGTTCTACAAACAAATCAGAAGCACTTATCAGCGCATCTGACCTGCTGAAACGAAACGCCACATTCTCCACCTGTTTTCCTGCGCGCTTTATCTCGTCTAACACAGGTGCAAAATCACCGTCACCACTAACAAGAATTGCTGTGTCATAGCAGTTGCGAAGAGCACCAGTTAACATATCTGTAGCGATCAATATATCCACACCTTTTTCAACTGGGATGTCGTTCTTGTAAGTCAACATGCGGGACCTGACTGTAACATAAGGCACATGCCTGAGAGCATCCAAAAACCGTTGCTGGTTGATTGCTGTATCAGGAGTTCGCTTCGCGTCGACCGTCGATATGTAGTAATTGGTCCGAATCAACTTGCGTCCATGCGCCAGAAGTTTGGAAAACTTCCAGTAGTCCAACTTGGTATTCTGACATTCTATTCTGACGGCATGATACAAATTGGACCCATCTATAAAAATTTGCACACGTTCGCGCGGATCCAATTCGGTCTTCAAAAAATCTGATAATTGCATGGTTAGCTCCTTCAGCATTGCAACCAAATGCTTTCCTCGATACCTATCTATTTCGACCTTTGCAGCAGGGCGAATGCCAGTTGCCGGAGCATATCAGCTTTAGGACCGAAAGGTTTTAATACCGCTGCCGCCTCCTCGGCCAGCCTCGTGGCCAACTGTATTGACTTTTCCATGCCCAACATCGCAGGGTATGTTACCTTGCTGGCTTTTTGGTCTTTGCCGGCAGTTTTTCCCAGTTGCTCGCTCGAAGCGCATACATCAAGAATATCATCAGCTATCTGGAAGCCCAGACCAATCTTCAATCCATATTCATACAGGCAGGTCAGTTGCCTGGCAGTTGCCCCGCCACAAATAGCTCCCATCGCGGCAGCACAGCGGAACATCTTGGCAGTCTTATTGGTGTGGATATACTGCAAAATCTTTTTACTGCCAGTTTTTTTTTCCGCTTTTAGATCGGCCATCTGACCTGCAATCATGCCGGCCGGCCCGGCTGCCTCCGCCAACTGGCTAATTAGTTTTACCGCGATGGTCGGCTCATCAATCTTCTTAGCCAAAATTTCGAACGCGAGTGTCAAAAGAGCATCGCCCGTTAATATCGCGGTCGCCTCCCCAAAGGCTTTATGGCAGGTAGGCTGACCCCGGCGAAAATCGTCATTGTCCATAGCGGGCAAATCATCGTGCACAAGCGAATAGGTGTGCACCATCTCAACTGCTGCCGCTGCAATCTCAGCGTTACGATTAGTCTGCCCGCTGATCAGCTCGCAACACCAGAGCAACAGCACCGAGCGTATGCGCTTGCCCGGCGCAGTAAGCGTATACCACAGTGCCTGTTTCAACGGCTGTTCGATGTATCCATGCTCAGCTAAAAGCCGCTGCAGAATATAAGTTACCGCCTGCGCTTTGCTGCGCAGCAATTCGTTGAAATCGGAATGGGCGGATTTAATAACTGCCATAGCAGCTACCAATTTACCGGGCAGACGTTTTGCATTCTTATATAAATTGGTATTATAAAGCCTCCTGCATATTTTTACAGCGAATTATGAATGTTGATAAATTGTTAATTCTTGGCGTTACGAGCTCCGGCAAAGGGCCGCTGGCTTTTGATTTGGCCAAGGATTTAGGAGCTGAAATAATCAGTATAGACTCGATGAAGGTCTATCGGCGGATGGATATCGGCACCGCCAAGCCGCCCAAAGAAGCACGCGCGCAAGTTAAGTACCACTTGATTGACATCATTGAGCCAAGCGATTCATTCAGCGTAAGGGCCTTTCTTGATAGTGCCCTTGAGGCAATCCAGCAGATAAAAAGCCGAAGTAAGCCCATAGTCGCGGTGGGCGGAACCGCGCTATACATAAAGGCCCTACTATACGGCTTGTTCGAGGGCCCAGGAACTAACAAGCAGATCCGGGCGGAACTGCGAGCACGGGCAGAAAGTCAAGGCCTGGAACAGCTTTATCGTCAATTAACACAAGTCGATCCGGAAGCGGCTGCCCGTATCCACCAAAACGATGCCAGGCGTATAATCCGCGCTCTGGAAGTGTATGAACTTACCGGCAGACCAATCTCAAGATTCCAGCAGCAGTGGGACGTACGGGAGGAGACAGAAGACAGAAGACAGAGGATGGACGACGGACGATGCTTCGCCGGCACATCCTTCGACCCGGCTCAGGACAGGCCTGCAGTGCCGGTGCACGACTGGATGATAATTGGCTTGCGAAGAGAAAGAGCCGAGGAAAACAAAAGGATCAACGCCAGGGTCAAAAAAATGATCGCTGCTGGCCTAGTCGACGAAGTCAAATCTCTACTCGCTGAAGAAAAACCGCTGAGCCCGCAGGCCCGTTGTGCCATCGGCTATGCCGAGATAATCAATTACCTTAGCTGGAAAATAAGTTTGGAAGATGCAATCGAACTTATCAAGAAGAACTCTCGCCGGTTAGCCAAGAGCCAGCGAACGTGGTTCAAGACCTTCAGAAATGTCACCTGGCTCGACATCGAGTCAACTGAGTCACATGAACAAGTTTTTCAGCGCAGTAAGAAATTGATAATGGATAGAAGGTAGCAAACTGCGGGCTATGCTAAACCCTATACGTAACCTCGGTGGTTCGCTCAGACCGTTTGCAGTTGGCGGTGGGCGCGGAGCACGGCGGCCGTGTCACTTAGAACCAGTTGCTTTATCAAACTGGCCGGAACCACGGTAAGGCCCATATTGAAGATTTTCTCCTCTACCATAGAAGCTATTGTCCGCGCGGTTTGCCGAGAAAGGCCGTGCTTAGTGACAAGGTCCTCGACAATTCTGCTCTTATCCCATCGAGACCTGCCACCGTACTGCTGGAGCTCGTTGAGCAACTCGGCATCTGCCAGCTCCTGCATATCTACCGCAACTACCTCAATCCGACCGCGTTTAAGCTTACGCTCGAAATGATATTCAGTTAGCGCAATAGCAGCTTCTTCGTACCCAGTCGAAGATAAAACCGCCTTGATGATGGAAAAGATTTCGCTGCTGGTCACACTATGCGGATTCTCCCGCCGATACAGATAATATGTCACGACCTCCGCGAGTTCCTCGGCAATGTGTATATCCGGCTGGCCACTGGCGACCAGAGCGTTACTGATAGTGCCTATGACTTTGGTGTGGAAATACTCCTCGACAGTTCCATCTGCCTTTATGACTTCAAGCTGCATCCTCATCTGCTTACCCTTGCCTCCGTGCACGGCTTAACAACGAGGCGCCCAAAACAAGGTAGAAACCATACAATCGTAATTTGAACAGGTCTTGGCCTTTAAGTCAAAAGTTTTTTTCTCCTCGCTCATTAAAAAGCTTAAGTTGCTCCACCGGCTCGGCGTTCTGGATAACTCTGCTTACCTCCTCAATTAGTTCGCCTGCATCTTTGAAATCACGGTAGACGCTCGCAAAACGAATATAGGCAACCTTGTCGACAGTGCGGAGGTGCTTCATTACACTTTCGCCGATAAAAGCCGATGTAACCTCCTTATCAAAATGCCTGAAAATGTCCTCCTCAGCCTTATCTGCTATTTGTTGAATCTGCTCTGCGGAAACCGGCCTTTTATAGCAGGCTTTCTGCAGACCGCTGACGATTTTATCCCTTTCGTAAGGAACGCGGGACTTGTCTTTTTTTACCACGTAAAGCTTAAAGCTTTCGCCGGCCTTCTCATAGGTGGTAAAGCGTCTCTTACACACCAGGCACTGACGCCGGCGCCTAATCACTCTGCCAGAATCGCTGGACCGTGAATCAATGACCTTATCCCTATCTTCCTTACAAAAGGGACATCTCACAAGCCAGCTCTACCTCCTTTGCCTTTCAGCGTTTGGCTTTGTGGTACGGCTATTATCGCTGCCCATCAGCTCGATACCACATCTGGCCAGCGTCCATATTCTAAGGCCCATATATAGTATGTCAAACGAAATCTTCCAGTAGGTGGGCCGTTCTTGCATAAAAAAAGCCCCTGCGCGCCAGCGCAGGAGCCAACTCGGAAAGAAACTTACGTAGCCCCCCATAAAGGCCTTGCTGAGCGACCCCGCTGTGCGGGAACCAAATTTCTCGCCTATGCCAGGGGCCTCACCCTCCTCTGCCAGACACTGGGTGCTGGGGCCGGCAGAAATGCCAAGCAACGTCAGAGCTTTTATCCGCGGATATTCACCCTTGCAACAAACATGTACGCTCACTTGGCGTTAGATTACTCCCCCAAACCTATTAAAGTCTAACATAGAAATCGTGTGCAGACAAATCATCGCAGCTGACTTTTTGCCTTTTTCAACGCGCAAACAGTTGCTACGCACTTACACTTGTTCGATCTTAGCTCCACTTCTTAGCTGGTCTATGAACTCATCGATAGCTTTTCCCCGCATCTGCTTGGTAAGTTCATCTACAATCTGCTGCTTTATCTGTTTAAGGCTGGGCACAACGGGCGGCTTTCTGTCATAGACCTTAGCAATGTGAAACCCAAACCGAGTTCGAAAGATGTCACTTACTCGGCCTACACCCAAATTAAAGACCACATCCTCGAACTCTTCGACCAACTGCCCTTTAGTAACATAGCCTAAGTCGCCGCCCTTATCGGAGCAGTCAGTATATTTATCAACCACGGCCTCAAAGGCTGCACCGCTATTCAATTCCTGCTGTGCTCTTTTTATCTCGTCCAGCGCGGTTACTTCATCCGTCCGCCAGTCCACATATTTGACTATATGAGCTACTCTGGCCTGCTCGGCTGATTTGAACTGGGCACTATTCTGCTGATAGTACTGCTCAATATCAGCTTGTGTTGGCTTGGATAGCGCATTGGCAACGTCATTTAGTTTCCGCTCCACTCTCATCTGCAGCTCAACGACCTCTTTGAGCTTTTCGTCATTTTCTGCGTCGAAGTCTTTATACAATTCTTGCTGGTCTTTGTACTGGCCTTTTAGCTTGGCAATCACAGATTCGAGTTCATCCGCCGGGATTTTATCGCTATTTTTTCTGACCTCCTGATTGAGCAGAACCCTTTCAATCACATTCTCTCTGGACCATTCAAGTAGGGTAGCCTCTCGCTCTTTGGGGTCCTGCTCGGCAAACACTTCTTCATAACGCGGCCTTAAGTGTTCAACTTCCCGCTGTATTACCGAATCTTCAATTCTTTCACCGTTAACAATTAAAGCCATTTTCGCCATTCCTCATCTAGAATTACCGTTAGCCTTTAGCTTTTGCGTACCAGTCCGGGTCCTGTGCCAGTTTCTCTCTGGCCTGTTGCGTGCAGGCGACAAAAGCTGGATGAGTACTTTGCCAGGCCCGCTCGGTAAATGGGCTTTTGCGCATCTTCTGCACCTCAGGAGCAACCTCGTGGAAATAGCTGCCGTAGATGTGCAGCGAATCGCTTATATCGACGTACCTGCCCACAGTGACCGGTTGATTGATTTTCTGCGATATTGCCTCGGCAATAATCCGCTGAAGGTCGGTAAGTGCGTAGACATTCATAAACCACGCCTTGTAAAGGTCTCGGCTTCGCCAGTGCGTGTTCATATTAAGTGACAATTGTCCCGCTTCACCAGGTGCCAGCCGGCACCACAGCCTCTGCAGGCAAGGCGGATGCTCGGTAGCCGGGTCAGCGGCAGGCATCCAGGTTACCGCCTGGGCCCTACGGCTGTGGCCAGCCCGTGACAGACAATCGATGATATACTGAATCTGGTTGACCTTTTTGAATGGCTTTGGCGAATCGGGCCGCCGCATATTTTCTACCGGACAATAGGCAAATAGTCGCTCGTGATAGGTATACGTCCACTTACCCGCAGCAGGGTCGATCCAGTGGTCGTGAATGCCGTTGACCACCTCCTGGCGGTACACCTCCAGCTCTTCGGGCCCGCCGGGAAAATTCTTGTGGATTCTCGGCTCATTAAATGGGTTCGTGACCGTGACCATTACAGTGGCGTCCTTGCTCGGCGGATCTCCAGGCTTATCGTATTGGGTTCTGATGTCGATGCCTTTTTCCCACACCGCCAGCACCGCTTTTTCCCACGCCTCCGGCAGACAATCAGCATCTACCGAAATCACAGGTATGTTGCCAGTCAATGCTCTAACAGGCACTTACAATGTCCTCCCTTAGCCCGCGCGTAACAGAGGGAAAACTGCGCACGGTCGTCCAAAGCATATTGCCTTCATTTATCTATTCCGAGGATCAATACAGGGATATCTATATTCGAGACCCCACGTTTCTCCAAGTCCCACACGAATTGTTCAAAATAAGAGACTCCCGTAGACATTTCGTCAGCAAAGTTCTTTGTGGGAACAATTTCAATTCCTGTGTCGATATAACCCAGCTTATGAAAGATTGTCATCTTGGCGCAGACGTTGTAAACCATAAAGGCGTACTTGCCAAACTGAATCTCCACGCCGAGCTTGTCTTTGACGCAATCCATTTGACGAAATGCGCCTTTTCGTAATGGTTTAGGTCCGTACTCGTCTGTATAGAACTCGGTGGGATACTCGCACTTGACCCTCGGTGAAGACCAGCCCTTCTCCGAAAACAACAAGCGAAAGGCCGCATTCAGCTTCTTAGGGCTATAAAGCATCCGCCCAGGCATAGTTTTCTCTTTGCTCTTTTTTGTCTTACATTTTGAGGCATCTATTTTTGTAATTATGTCGTTGATCTCCTCCAAGAGATAACCGTATTTTTCTTTAACGGATTCGAGACCTTTGTTGAAGGAATATCTGCCGGCAATTACCATCCAAACAGCCTCTCCTCACTTTCTGTATTGCCCCACTCCGGTGGAATATGACTGACCTTCTCCCTTCCGCTTGGCTCATATATAGGCTTTCCCAGTGGCCGGATGCGCAGAGTTCCCTGATAATATTGATGAATTCTTTCGCGGGCAATGCTTATATACTCGGGTTCCTTCTCACACCCCATTGCTCGCCGGTTGTACATAATGGCAGCGATGATAGCAGAACCAACTCCAGCAAATGGATCAAGCACCCAATCTTGTTCATTAGTTAAGGCAAGAACACACCGTTCGACCAGCTCAATTGGGAATTGGCACGGATGTATGGTTTTTTCCGGGTGATTTGATTTTACGTTCGGGATGTCCCAAAGCTGCTTTTCCCAATCTTGGGCAACGATTTCCCAGATATCCGAGGGGTTTTTCCCCTTTGGATTGCAGGAAGGAAGTCCCTTCTTAGGCCCCTTAAAATGTCTCTTGCCAGGATACTTGGAAGGAACTCGAACAGCATCAAGATTGAACTTGTATTGATCCGTCTTTGTAAACCATAGCAGAGTCTCGTAACGGCCCGAAAACCTCTTCGAGGCGTGCAGCCCATGATTAAAGTGCCAGATGATGCGGTTCCTAAGGCGCAAACCTAATCTCTTGAAGATTGGATAATAAAAAATGTCTAAGGGAAAGACCTCACCGTTCTCAACGTAATTACCTACTTGCCAACATAAACTCCCATTGGAAGATAATATTCTTACCAACTGGCGCAAAATCGGCTGCATAGCTTCTAAGTATTCATCAAGTTGCCGGGGGTCTTCGTAAATCTTGCCAACATTGTATGGCGGTGACGTGATAACAAGCTGGATACATTCGCGCGGCATGTTCTTAATGACATCCAGACAGTCTCCACTGTGCAGAACAATCGCGGCATCTTTACTGAAATCATCTAAAATATCTGGCATCCTATGGCCAAACAATTCGCCCATAAAGCAATCTCTTGTCTTTACCGATAGAATTGGCCGTGCTCATCGTCGTACCGGCTCCACAACATGAGGCTCAGTACCTTGCCTGGAATTTAGGAATCGGCTGATATCCAGCTCCTGTTCCGTAATCTTATAGTTAGCGGCGTAACGTTCCGCGATCTCCTCCAACATTTGCTTGGCCCGGAAGGCGTACCAACTATCGGGCCAGCGCTGCTCGATCTGCCGGCAAGCTTTCACCATTAGGCCATACTGCATGATGGGCAGCCTGCCGATGCTCCGCCCGGCAGCGGCCCAAGGCAGCAGCTCCTGCGCTTGAATATCCTCTATTTCCTCGAGCGGCTTGAAATACAGCGTGGTCGGCTCTTTAATATCACTTGGCAGGACGACCCCTGGCGTGCGCCCAGCAGCAGGCTGGGAGGGGGCCGCAGAGGGCTGCTGCGCGACCTGCGGCTGCGGTGCTGGTTTGCCTGGTTGCTCAGCCTTTTGCTCATCGGCTGCTTTCGGCTCCTGAAGGAATTGCCTATCGCGGTCGGCCATATCGTAGAATGTTTTCGGTTTCTCCAGCGGCTTGGGCTCACCGCCAGAAGGCAAAAAGCCCTTGATCAGAACGATAAGAACCAGGACAGCGACCACAATGCCTGCTATTTTCAGCCAAAATGTATTCATATTACCACCAACCCATGCCAATTGAAGATTGATTATTGACAATTGATTATTTATAATGGATTGTAACGGTTGGTTCAGTTTTATCAATAGTAAATAGTGAACGGTCGATTTCAGATGTTCACAGGGCTTATAGAAGCGATTTGCGAGGTAAGGTCGGTTCGACCGAACGCCGGCGGGCTCCTTTTGGCCGTAAATCTAGGCGAACTGGCCAAGGACTGCAAAATCGGCGATAGCATTGCCATAAACGGGGCATGCCTGACTGTCGCCGAACTGACAGACAGCCTAGCAACATTTGAGCTTAGCTCCGAAACGCTAACAAGATCGGATCTGGGCAGACTGAAACCATCATCAAAGGTAAACGTTGAAAGAGCCATGAAAGCCAGCGACCGATTTGGCGGACACTTTGTCCAAGGCCATATCGACGGCACGGCGACAATTAAAGCGATTAAAAGGCTGGGCCAATTTGCCGATATAGAGTTTGCCGCCCAGTCGGAACTGCTCGGCCAGATGGTAGTTAAAGGCTCGGTAGCTGTCGACGGAATAAGCCTGACGATAGCCAGCTTAAACCAAAGCAGCTTCAGCGTTGCCCTGATACCGCAGACGCTAAAGAAGACGACGCTGGGCGCAGCAAAAGTTGGCGACGCAGTGAATATTGAAACGGATATAATCGTAAAGACAGTAAAAAGTTATCTGGATAAGATTTTACCACAAAAGCCTGCCCTAACAGTCGAAAGGTTAAGACAGTTAGGCTTTTAGACGATAGAATGAATAGGGCTAACAACAATTCGATATCCGAGCAGATGGTTATCGGCATAACGATGGGCGACGCGGCAGGAATCGGCCCAGAGGTAATTATCAAGGCGCTGGCCGATCCAGCCATCCGCCGGGCTGCGAAGTTCATCGTCTTCGGCATGAATGAGCAGCTTTGCTACGCCGCCGACAGAGCGGAGATCGAGCCTTTCTGGGGCAGACATCAGCACGAAAAAATCAGCAGAGATTATCCATGCAAAGTTGTCGTAGCCGATTACGATGAGTATTCGGTGCCGCCCTGGATTAGCGGCCCCAGTAGAGTTGCCGGCGAGGCCTCGATTAGGTTCTGCCTGGATGCGATTGACGCTGCCCGCGACGGCATCGTAGACGCCGTGGTAACAGGGCCGGTAAGTAAGACCAGTTGGAAACTGGCTGACGCAGACTGGCCGGGACACACCGAAATGTTAGCTCAGCGCTGCAAATCGAAACGAAAGGCGATGATGTTTATCAGCGGCCCATTAAAGGTGGCGCTGGCCACCATTCACGAGGCGCTATTTGAAGTTCGCCACAAGTTTAAGATCGGCTGCGTGTTCGAGCCGATAGACCTGCTCAATACCGCATTGAAAGAATACTTTGGCCTGGAAAATCCCAAGATCGGCGTGGCTGCGTTGAATCCACACGCGGGGGAAAATGGCCAATTCGGCGACGAAGAAGAACGGATAATCTCGCCAGCAATTCTTTTGGCGCAGGAGCAGGGGATAAATTGCTCGGGTCCCTTCCCAGCCGATACGCTCTTTCTGCGAGCCAGCCGAGGTGAATTCGAGGCTGTGGTGGCCATGTACCACGACCAGGGCATGATCCCCATAAAACTGCTCGATTTCGAAAACGCTGTTAATATCACCATAGGCATACCGATAATAAGGACAGCCCCGGCTCACGGAACAGCCTTCGACATTGTCGGCAAAAATCTTGCCAACCCAAGCGGCATGAAAGCCGCCATAACTACCGCAATCCAGATGGCCACAACAAAGAAGAATTTAGAATTAAGAATTCAGAATTTAGAAATTTCACCTATACGTCAGGAGAAACACAGTGAGCGACAATAAGGAAGAACCAAAAGAGAAGGATATAAAAGAAAGGGGCTTTTCATTTGCCTGTCGAATCGTGAAGCTTTATCAATTCTTGGCAAGAAGAAAAGGCGGTGTGGAAATCCTGGGCAGACAAGTCCTGCGTTCTGGAACTTCAATCGGGGCTAACTTAGAAGAAGCAACAGCAGCACAAAGCAAAGCCGACTTTGTCTCAAAGTGCAGTATTGCCTTGAAGGAAGCAAGGGAAACATACTACTGGCTTCGACTTTTGATAAATACCGAAGTCGTTCCTGCAAATAAACTGACTAATCTGGCAAATGAATCGAACGAATTAGTCGCGATTCTTACCGCCATCGTGAAAAAGTCTCGCTCTGCCGGTTAATTCTAAATTCTACATTCTCAATTCTAAATTCTTGCCTTATGCAGACAAAACAGCAAATCCAGCAGTTGCTCGCCTCAGCAGGCGCGTCCGTGAACAAGCGGCTGGGCCAGCACTTTCTAATCGACCTGAACCTGATGCGGCTGCTGATAGAAACCGCGCAAATTGAGCACAGCGATATTGTGCTGGAGGTCGGCTGCGGCACGGGCTCCTTAACTGAGGCTTTGGCTCAATATGCTGGCAAAGTTATCGCCGTGGAGGTCGACCGGATACTCTGTACAATCGCTCAGAAGCAGCTTGCAAAAGCTCAAAATGTCGACATTATCAACACAGATATCCTTGAAAAGAAAAGCACACTCGGCAGCGCCGTGACCAAGGCAATTGAATTAGCTCGCAAAGAATACACAGGTCGGCTTCTTTTAGTTGCGAATTTACCGTACAACGTCGCTTCGCCGGTAATACTCAACCTGGTGACAGGCCCCACAGTGGCGGACGCGATGTGTGTCACAGTGCAGAAGCAGGTCGCTGAGCGAATGACGGCCGCGCCCGGCAGCAGCGAATACGGCACGCTGAGCATCCTGCTGGCCGCAACTGGTGACGTAAAAATTATAAGAGTTCTCAAACCCACCGTTTTCTGGCCTCAGCCGCAAGTCGACTCAGCAATGATCAAATTCGTCCGCCGAAAAGAAAAGCTAAGTCGAATAAAGAACATGCAACTATTTGGCCAGACCGTGAGTCTTTTCATGGGTCACCGCCGCAAAATGCTAAAGGCCTGCAGCAGGTTGGCTCATGGCAGACTCGGACATATCAGCAACTGGCCTGAAATCTTTGGTCAATGCTCTATCGACCCAACAAAACGCCCCCAGCAACTCTGCCCGGAGGATTACATCGCCATTGCAAACCTTTGCGATAAGGCCCCTTAGGTAGGTTCTCACGGAGTTGAATGGCAGGCAAAAGCACTTGGACGGGCCGCCGAGATGGATGCCGCAATGCTTGCGTTTTGGAGCTTCGTGCCTTGTAAGCCTCGCAATCACAAGCGGTTGCAAGGAGATAAGCTGGTAAGTTTGGCCGCTGCGATGCGGGTCTTATCGCCGCCTTAACCAGATATTGCCAAATAGACCGCTGTGAGAGAGACTGGGTGATATTTAAATGCTTTAACTGACAGTTTTAATGTTGCAAATAAATTATGCTTGCAGTATAATTTTTGTGTGCTAAAATGGGTTAGTTGGTGAAAAACGCAATGATTAGCGGAACAGAGTGATTGCTTTGCGCATCCACTTAGTGTTGAACATAAAATCAAGGAGTATGAGTATGGATAAACAAAAAGGCTTTACGCTAATAGAGCTTTTGGTGGTAATTGCTATTATCGCGCTGCTGATGTCAATATTGATGCCGGCGATGCAGCGAGTAAAGAAGCAGGCAAACACAGTCAGGTGCCAGGCAAACCTGAAGCAATGGAATGTTATCTTCGCTATGTACGTGGAGGAAAACAACGGCCAATTTCCAAGTGGGACAACGCCACAAGGCTTCTGGTGGATAGCACAAATTGAGCCTAAGTATAGAGACTGGAAAAGCCTGAAGATATGGTTCTGTCCGACAGCCACCAAGCCTCTATTGGACGAGCAAGGCAGGGCAACGCGAAGATTCAACACGTTTGCAGCATGGGGAATCTTTGGTTACACCGATCCTACTTTAGGCCCGCATGGTATAGCCGGCAGCTACGGATTAAATGGCTACGTCCTCAGCACCAAGCCTGGGACTACATTTGAGGCAGGCCGAAAAACCGACGACAATTGGAGAACCCCCCACGTTTCAGGAGCAAATAATATACCATTGTTTATAGATGCGCTGCGGTTCGACTTATGGCCGATACATCAGGATAACCCTCCGCAAGTCGAGGATATGCCCTGGGAGAGCAACAACCACATGAGGCGTTGCTCCATCAATCGACACGAAGGCTTTGTATGTAGCTCTTTCTGCGATTTCTCCGTCAGAAAGGTGGGGCTGAAGGAACTATGGAGAGTGAAGTGGCACCGCAGATTCCCGTTAGATGCTCCGCTGCCGGTCTGGCCGGATTGGATGCAACGTTTTAAGGAGTACTAATAACTACTACTTTTCCGAAAGGGCCTGTCGTTTGGGCTGCTCTTTCTGGCTGACCAAAGATTTTAGAAGAACTTATTCGTTTGGGGTGGAACGAAAGGTGCAATTATGTGTAAGCAAAGGGCGTTCACGCTGATAGAACTTTTGGTGGTAATTGCTATAATCGCGCTGCTGATGTCAATATTGATGCCGGCGCTGCGGCGGGCAAAAGAACAAGGCCAAATGATAGGCTGCCAGTCAAACCTCAAACAGTGGAACATTATCTATGCGATGTATCTGCAAGATAACGACGGCAAGTTTTTCACCGGCTTCGGCAGCAATAGCTATTGGTATATAGCACAGTTGGAAGACCGCTACGAGAGCTATATTCAAAACCCCCTATGGTTTTGCCCGAAAAGCACGACAACTCTGTACGATAGGAACGGCATTATAGCCAGGAAGCCAAATATTTTCTGCGCCTGGGGCATTTACACCAGAAGCTTCCAGGGGGTCAGCCAACTGTGCGCAGATGGTATTGCCGGCAGCTATGGCATAAACGCGTATCTGCTGGATAGCCCTGGCCAGCCGGGGCACACGTTTGAAAATGGCATTCAGGTCAAAAACTTCTGGAGGACTCCACAGGTTCAGGGTGCCAGCAATATCCCATTGATGGTAGAGGCGCTACGGTTCGATTTGTGGCCGCAGCACACCGAAGGGCCTGCCCAGTTCGAATTTGCCGCCTGGACTGCCAACCACATGGGACGCTGCTGTATCAATCGCCACGAGGGATTTGAAAACGTCTCCTTCTGCGATTTCTCTGCAAGAAAAGTCGGGCTGAAAGAGCTATGGACGTTTAAGTGGCACAGGACATATAACACGGCTGGCCCCTGGACTAAGGCCGGCGGTGTACAGGCGAGCGATTGGCCCGAATGGATAAGAAGGTTCAAAGAATACTGACCCCCGCCGGTTTGCTTCGCAAACGCGAAGCTGCGGGGGTTAAAACCAAGGGAGGAATCGACTATGGATAAACAAAAAGCCTTTACGCTAATAGAGCTCTTGGTGGTAATAGCCATTATTGCGATATTGATGGCGATGCTGATGCCGGTTCTAAACCGCGCCAAGGAACAGGGTAAGCGTGCCACCTGTCTGCATAATCTCAAGCAGTTGACGCTGGCGTGGATTCTATATGCGGATTACAATGATGACAAGCTCGTTTGCGGCGATACGGGAGAATATACCAGCATGTACAGCAGCTCTGGCGCCCCCTTTAACAAATCGCATTACAACGAGAAGCCCTGGGTACTGAAAGACTGGGACCGAAGCATGACCGTGAAGCAAAAAAGAGACGCCATCCTGTATGGAGCCCTGTACCCGTATTGCGAAAATGATAAGCTCTATAGGTGTCCGACCGTTCGCATACAGGAGGAAATACTACGTACATATGCTGTCGTCGATTCGATGAACTGCAAGAATTGGGATAGTATGGGCGCGGTGATGCTCAAAAGAAGGACGGAGATTGACGAGCCAGCCTATAGATTTGTGTTCCTTGATGACGGTGGGGGAGGCTTTGCTCACCTGGGTGGTTGGACCGTTTATGTGCAGGAGGAAAGATGGTGGGACCCACCTCCAATACGACACGGTGACGGGACTAACTTTTCTTATGCAGACGGGCATTCAGACTACGTTAAGTGGAAAGACCCGCGGACCATTGAGTTTGGAAAACGGATACCGCCGGTGGCTTTCTCCCCGGTACAAGCAGGCAATGAGGATATTCGCTTAGCCGCAATAGGTGTGTGGGGCAAGGCAGGCAAAAGGTGAATGCAGTCGCTGCAAGTCTCTGCCCCATTGTCAGCACCTGCGGTGTAATATTTGGCCCCGCGTTGCACGCGGGGTTTTCGCTGTCTTGACTACAAAAACCAACTTCTATGCGAAAATTGAGAGGATTCAGCCCGTCAGAAGGGATTGAGACCTGTTGGCACCACCGTCTTGGATGCGGTTTTCTAACGGGGTTCACCCTAATCGAACTCCTGGTGGTAATCGCGATTATAGCCCTACTGATGTCGATATTGGTGCCAGCGATGGCACGGGTTCGAAAGCAGGCCCGCTCGGTGGCGTGCCAGTCGAATCTTAAGCAGTGGGGTACGATCTGGGCCATGTACACAGACGATAACAATGGCTTGTTTCCGACGCGCAAGAGTCAATCCGGGCGTTGGATTGACGTGCTGTTCGACTACTATTATCGTGAGCCTAAGATTCGGTGCTGCCCGGTAGCGCGAAAGATTGCTTTTCCACAATATCCGCCGGGCGGAAGCGCCACCCTGGAGATTGGCGGCGACGCGACTACATCCTGGGGCAGATTGAGCGAGACCTCCGGTCGGCCAGCCGGCACGTGGGGCAGCTACGGCATCAATGGATGGGTATATGTAGCCGGGCAAGACCCTCTATACGGCAAACCGGCTCAGTTCTTCTGGAAGACGCCCAACGTAAAGGGAGCGTCGCAAATACCGCTGTTCCTGGATTGCTGGTTCTGGTGCGGCTGGCCGGACGATACCGACACCCCGCCGGCCTTCGATGGCCAGAGATGGGCAGGTGATGAAAACGCAATGAATCGTTTTTGCATCAACCGGCACGAACAGGCGATAAACGGCGCCTTCCTCGATTACACAGTCAGAAAAATTTGGCTCAAACAACTGTGGCGGCTAAGATGGTCTCGCAGGTTCAATGTAAACGCTGGGCCGCCCGCATGGCCAGACTGGATGAAGAATTTTAAGGAAGAATAGTTGAAAGAACGGCCTTATCAAGATAAATCCGCCGTCCGTATGGCGGATAAAATGGTAAAAGATTTAATGAGGAACATCATCATGACTGAGCAAAACTGCAAAATTAGCCTCGGCCCCAGTGGCCGAGGTACCCCCGCCCCAGGGGCGGGGGCTAAACGGGCCTTCACGCTAATAGAACTTCTGGTGGTAATCGCTATTATTGCGATATTGATGGCAATAATGATGCCGGCTCTGCAGCGGGTGAAGGAGCAGGCACAGGAGATGACTTGTAGAGCCAACCTGAAGCAATACGGCCTGGCTCAGGCTATTTATTTAGACGACTACGACGCCCGCTATCCCTATGCGTGGACTTCTCTGGTCCTGACGGAGTACCCCGTTGCTGGGTACCAGCGTTTTTGTCGCTGGCACGATCCGAGATATCCGGCTGACGGCCCATTCTGGCCCTATCTAAAGGAAGACAAGGTACATCTGTGCCCCTCGTTCAAAGTTCTTGCCAAATCCGAAGGTGAGAGGCATCCCAGTCACGTTGCTGCTAATCCTATTGTCCCCTATTATAGTTACAGTATGAATGCGTACCTGGGCTCCAAGGCAGGGGACCCGCACGGCTCAGCCGCAAAGAGCTCCAAGGGACTTAACGGGATATATAAAATAGGCGAGATAACCAGAAGCCACGCAGAGGTGTTCTTCTTCGCTGAAGAGAATATGTGGCGCAGGCCGGGCTGCAATTGGGTGCTGAACGACAACGCTTTGTGTCCCGATGGCCGAGACTGGTTCGCCACCTTCCATAGTCGTCCCAGCGGAAACTTGAACGGCGGCACCTGCAATGCAGTATTCGTGGATGCACACGTCCAGGAAGTACGCTCGGCTCTGAAAGAAGATCCCGGCGACAATACGGAAAAGGAATTCGGCCTATTCGAGAAATACGGCTGGCCGCATAGAGAACCATATCGGTAATGGACACCTGCTCGAAGGCAGTGCCTAAAATGCCTAAAATGAGCTATAGTGCCTAAAGTTGGAATTTTAGACACCTTAGGCACTTCTATAAAGCCGCCGAGATCTTGTGGGCCCAGTGAGCTAATCCGGCAAAATAAATCCACCTCCAGTCGGGCGTAAAATTCATCATAAATGCTGGGCTGCCTGTATGGCCGGGATAGATGAAGAATTTGAAGGACAATTAAAGCACTGGATTAGAGCGACATTATTTGGTAAAATAGTTAAAAAAGATTTGTAAGGAGTACTCTTATGGCTAAACGAAGCTGCAAAAGCTTAATCTATCGGCGGGCCTTCACACTAATAGAACTTCTGGTGGTAGTCGCTATCATCGCAATATTGATGGCGATATTGATACCGGCCCTGCAGAGAGCGCGGGAACAAGGCATACGAGCCCTATGTCACCACAATCTAAAGGAATTGATGCTGGCTTGGCTCATGTATGCAGACGAAAATGATGACAAAATCGTCAACGGCGCAGGCGGGTTCCATTACACTCAAACCGGGATGACGTACGACGGTACGGCCGCCGGTATCATAGAGAGGGCCTGGGTAGGCAAGGGTTGGGGGGACAATTGGAACAACAGAAATGTGGCGAATACTGGGCTCACTGATGATCAAAAGAAGCAGGCTATTCGAGAAGGGGCCTTTTGGCCAGTCGCGAACGACTACGGCATGTACAACTGTCCTACAGGAAGGCGAGATGAATGGGTCACATATTCGGCTGTAGATGCCATGAACGGCCTGTACCGCAGCGGTACTACCAGCAAGGGCGGAAATCATCCGTTTGCCGTTGGTAAGAGAGTAGGTAAAACAGTAATCTGGATCAAGCGAAGGGACGAGATAATCAGTCCGGCGCCGGCCCAGCGAATGGTTTTCATCGACGAAGGCGCGATGACCCCCGACAGCTTTGCCGTGCACTACGACAACCCCGGTCCCTGGTGGGATGACCCACCTGTCCGTCACGGTGATGGCACGACTGTATCGTGGGCGGATGGCCATGTCACCCATCTCAAATGGAAAGCAGCCGAGACCATTCGCCGCGGTAGAGAAACCCAGGATTGGTATGGTGGCGGTGGCTGGAGACCAAGTACTCAAGAGGGTATCAAGGAGCTGGAGGATTTCAGGCGGGCCGTATGGGGCAGACTCGGCTACTAAACATAGTGATTCACAGCATTACTTTCGGCGTTGGGACCAGCCGCCAGGAGGCTTAGATAATCGTGGTTTTGTGCCTGTGTCACTCAATATTTGTCCCCAACACAAGGGATCAACCCTAAAGTCAAACAGCGCGTCTGATCCTTCACGAATAAAAAGTATACGGTTGTCGAACGGTCCTCCAATTGGACGACCCTATGAGCGATAAACCTCGCGCCTATGGCCGAGGCCGAAAATGGTAACAGTCTTCGTGGAAGTGTCCACTGTATAAAGAACACGATAATCCCCAACACGTATCCTGTATAGAAGGGGATCACGATGACCTTTTAACTGCTCTACGCCGGGAGGGAAAGGGTTATTTTGCAGTTGGTCCACACGCAGAGCTATTCTCTTTACGACATCTACGGGAAGTTTTCTAAGCTTATGGCTTGCAGATTTCCTAAAGACAACGTTATAGGAGGCCATCCTTGGCGAGCTCCTGCTTTAGGTCTTGCCATGCTACAGTAGGTTCGTTAAGTGTCTGCTTGAATAAAGCGATATCCTCTCTATCCTCTTCCAGCAGGGAAACGATGTTACTAAGACCTTCGTCGGAATAAGTAAGCTCGCCGTAAAAGTCATCGAGCTCAGTGGCGTACAGCTTTTCGCCATCACTATACATTTTGTAGAGACAAATGGGCGGTTGGCCCCAACGTTCTGTTCCGGTGCCAAACATATTCACTAAAGTTCCTCCACTTCCGGTTGTAGAAGAAAACTCCAAACTTCATTTATAGCATATTTCTCTACTTTTGTCAAACGGACTTCTGGGTCGAACCTTTTATCTATCGGCAAAAGACGTGGTTTAGGCCAAACAAAGAACGTTTCTATAAACATTTTCTGCGATTCGCGAAAAAAAGATTCTATTTTGATTTCAATTTGAACAGGGTCGGCCTCCTGCCCAAGGGGAGGCATTACCAGGCGCAAGCCACCACCCAGAACAGGCCGTTTACCCAAATAGTGGAAATCCTGCGGGTTCTGACCGAGGCGGTTTTCCCAGAGGTACTTAAAAGCGTGGTTCTGGCAGCTATATAAGTGCCGAATTCTGGCGTTTGATTGTAGAATTTGGCACGGTTCTTCCAAGAAAGTGTTCTGGTATGCGGTACACACTGCTTCCGCTTCCTTAACGAAAAGTTCAAGAGGATGAACAGGCCTTTCCGAAAAAATCGAGATACTCGAGACACCCGGGCCCAATGAAGCTACTTTAACCTGCAAAGGGGATTGTTCTATTCTAACAAAGTTAAAGTCATGTGGTCCAACGCTTGTTTGAGGAAGATCCAATTGATTCTCCGCAAGCGTCTTTTGAAAATCCAGGCGTTTGATGGGGTCGGAACTCCATTCCTTAGCCACTACGTAACCCACACCGAAATGGATACTTTCTCGGGTTTCACGATTTATTGGCTCCATCTTGTATAATCCTTATTTACTCAAGCAAAAATCACCAACTATTTAACTACCTCCACGTAAATTATGCAATCTACTTCAAAGATTTACAATGAAGATACACCATCCGCTTAACATGCTACGGATCGTTCTGCGAACATCAGCTATTCAAATAACCGCGGTTTTGTGCCTGTGACTGTGGCACTCGATGTTCACTGCTACCGGCAGTGATGCAATGTGACACGGAGCAGTTTCTACCAAGACAGCCAAAGCAGTAGTATCGCCGCCGAGACCCTGCGGGCCCAGGCCCAGTGAGTTAATCCGGCTAAGCAAATCCACCTCCAGTCGGGCGTAAAATTCATCGCTATTCGGCTGACTCAAATTCCGCAGCAGCGCTTTCTTACTCAACAAGCAACTCAGTTCAAAATCGCCACCAATTCCTACTCCAACAATAAAAGGCGGGCAGGCATCGGCGCCAGCCTGCCGAACGACATCGACAATCCAGTCGATTATCTCGTCTCTTTCCGCGGTGGGTCTAAACATTTTGAACCGGCTCTTGTTCTCACAGCCGGCGCCCTTGGCCATAACGGTAACTTTCAGACGGTCGCCCGTAACAACTGTATGATGAATTATTGCAGGCGTATTAGAACCAGTGTTCCGCCGTCTATTCAAAGGATCGGCAACAACACTCTTTCGCAGGTATCCTTTTTCGTAACCAGCTTTAACACCGGCATCGATAGCATCGAAAAGTGCTGACCGCTCCACAGTTTTGATTTTTGATTTTTGATTTTTGATTTTCACTGCGTCACCCTGCTCCACAAACACTACCGCTAAGCCGGTATCCTGACACAAGGGTATTTTTTCCTCCGCTGCGATGCGGGCGTTTTCGATCAGATGCTTCAATATGCTGGCTGCCCGGGGATTGGATTCCTTTTGCGCTGCGTTTTCAAGCGCAGCTAAAACATCGTCCGGCAGATAATGGCAGGCTGCTATACAGAGTGACTCGACCGTTTCCGCGATCTTCTCGGATTTAATATATCGCACAACTATAGATTGAATTCGAAAGTTTTGTAAGTTGTATTGCCGATATCATCCTGGACCTTTACTGCCAGAATATGCTCGCCCGGCTTGAGATCTTCGATAACAATCGTAAACTTCTCTTCCGTGGTATCGTAAACCAAATCGTCCGGTACTGTTCCTCTCCACTCGGCGTTACTGTCAACAGTATATTGCAATTGACCAATCGCGCTTAATTGGTCAGATATCTGCAGCTTGAGCGTAACAAATTTCTTTCCGTTTTCGGTATCGACCTTCTGGTCGATAGTTTTAATTGCCGGCCCGGTGTTGTCGACCACTACAGGATCGCTTATCCTGCTGCCGGTCAATTTGGTCGTGGTAGTATTACTTCTGGCGTCGCTTGCGGTCACTCTAACTTCGTACCTGCCATCTTCGACGGTCTTTCCATCCCATTCGTGGTCTTCCTTTTCGATGTCGTCCTGCAGTTCGATCCAATTTATCCTGCCGACCTTTCTGAGGTCTATCTTGTAAGTCAGCTTGTCGGCGTTGTCGTCTTCGGCTTTATAGCTGATCTTGAACACACCTGCTTTGCCCGGCGCCTCGACTCGATTGACACTGACCGATTTGACCGTCGGCGCCAAATTCGGCACGGTACTTGCAACGGCAATTTCTCTAATAACAGGACTTGTCCGGCCCTGTTCGCTCTGCAGTACAAGTTTGTATTGGCAGAATCTGCCGAGTGGGCAGAAAAGTTGTATCGGCTCTGTCACCTCCACCAGCTCGGTCCAGGCCGAAAAGGTCGGGTCGTTGACATCTTTTACGTTTCCACTTCTGGATGCCACCATAACCTTACAGCCGCGCGGCACGTCGGCTTCGATTTGCAGCTTGCCCCACTTGGCGGGCTGACCGGCATCAATAAGGTCAGAAATGTATGTGCCCTGAGAAGAAAAAGCCTTGCCCAATTTTATCAACTTCGCGGGGTTTGCTGTGCCCAGGTACAGATCGTTTCCGTCCACAGTTACTGCGGTTATCTGGGAAGCCTGCTGATCCTCATAAATAACCGCTTGCTGCTCTGAGGCTGGATCGACGGCAAATAGCTGCCCATCGTTTCCTGCCCCGACCAGCAGCTTTCCATCTTGCTGGGCCAGGCAGAGAAACACCGCATTTTCGTTGAATATACTATTTACAAACCCATCTTTAGTTATCTTGTATATATAACTGGCCTGGGGGGGCTTGGCCGGTCTACTAACTGGTGGCGGCCTCTTAGCCGCATCGGCATCGTCGGCTCTTTTTGTGTTTGCAATTTGCAGCTTGCGTCCGCCTTCACTGGCACTTTCTGACCTTTGCGAGGGCACCTCAGGCCGACCTGCCATAATTATCTGCGAGGCGAACTTCTCAGCAGAGTCAACAATCTTGGCTGACGTAGCAGCCACATATAGATCGCCCTGCTCAGAGCCAGCGCCAACCGCAGCTAATAAAGCAGTGACTTCAGGTTGCTCACTATCATACAGAACTGTTGCCTGCTTTGTGCGCGGGTCTATTTTGTATACCAGCCCTCGGTCGTCACTTCCTGCATAGATAAAACCATCCGGTCCCACTGCCAGTGAAAGTATATTATTGTCGAGGCTGTCGTAGAGTAGCTTTGCTTCTTTACCAAACAGGTCCAGTTGATAGACCTTGCCCTGCGGACCTGTGCCCAAATAAATATTACCTGCCTTATCAGTAACTATGGCGAAGATGTATTTAGCATCATTCGGCTCAAAAATCGTTTCCATCTGCCCGGCGCGGAATCGGCACAGCTTGCATTTGTCGCCGCTTATACCGGCTAACAGCCTGCCGACCGCATCTATCGCCATGGCAAAGATATGCTCGTTCGATAGACGCCGCTCTGTCTGGACGGTTTCACTGGGGGGCTTGTTCACATCGTTAGGTTCTTTTTTATCCTGCTCGGCTGGCTTTACCTGCTCGTCAGGGCGAAGGCCCTTGCCGGAGCACGGCGATTCCGCAGGATATATCCTGGTCAGCTTACCATCCCTAAGGGAGTAAATACTGCCGTTGGGACTGGTGCCCAGATAAACCGTCCCGGCACTTTCCACAATACTGTTTATCGCCCAGACGTCCTTGAAGTCCTTGACCAGCACCTCGGCTGCCCGGCCAAGCTGGAGTATCCCTCTGGAGTCGATGACGACATCTTTAGTTTCGCCTTTTAGCAAATCCTGCGCGCTGGCGTGACGGGTAACCTTGCTGGTTACTGCCCAGCTCCGGCTCATCAGCAAAACCAACAAAAACAAGACTAACGCTACAAAGATCCATCTGCAGGATACAACCGCAGCTCTGCAAAATTTATCTATCATTGCAGCTCCTATTCTATTTCTCCACTGTTATGGACATAGCCTCCCGGTCAATAATGACTGTATCGGCGTCTAAACTCTTCTGGAGCCAACGCGGATACGGCTGCACATTAAGTGCTCTGGTAGCATCCTGCAAGATGAGCGCCTTTGTCGCCGGCAGGTCAGGAAGCTCGGCTCTTTGCAGCGCTACGCCCGCAGGCGGCAAAAGTAAAAGGCAATACAATCCGTCACGCTCAATTCCCAGAACGTCATTTAGTGCCGTAATCAAGCTGGACATATCTTGCGCCACGAACCTGTACGGCACAGCTTTACGCAGGAACTGCTCATAACCATAGCAGCCGCACACTGTCAGCTCATATCTGCCGGGCTTAGCCTGCTGGGGTATCTTCAAGTTGAACTGGTATTTTTTCTTTTCCGCCAGAAAAGATTCCACAACTACGGTGACCTGGATTTCCTGGCCAGCTTTGACTTTGGAATCAGACAATTCTACCGACCATATATGAGAGACATTGTTCTTTGGCTCTACGCGAACATCAAAATCGACCGATTTTATATCGACTTTTTTATATGGGTTATTCATCAACAATGCCACTGAGCCGATACTATCCATCGTCATTTCAACCAGGCCTCGGCTGGCAGAGATATTCCTGAAGCTGACAGACTCAGTGCCGTCTATGTTGATAGTCACCTTATATTCAATCGTGTGCTCCGGCGGAAGATCGCCGAGGCAAAGCACCGCGCCACCCACAGCCGATTGAAGTGCGATCGGCGTAAGTATTTGATTGTTGGCAACTTGGCAGTTGTATACCCGTGTTTTTGTGTCATTGTAGCGATCTACTCTTATGGTCAGTGGTATCATCCGGGCTTTTGCCCCAATTTGCCCGACGACTGCCGCCGATTCATCAGTCGTCAAAGCACCAACTGTTTTGACCACACTAGCAAGCTTAAAGGAAACAGCCAGGCTGGATACTACAGCGTGGACTTGCGCTGTAGCCATCGGCAGATCTATAGGACCGTAACCAAGAAAGCTATGTCCGAAGCCATAAACCTTGTCATCGACGACCTCGGTCGCCGTGCCCAGCACTTCCATCTCTATGTCGCCGGTTATCAGTGGCAGAGCCAGACAGGCTCCTGGCACCAATTGCGCATCCTTATCGGCTGCTTCTTGCGCGGCGCCCCCGCCGATGCCGGGAACGATCATAAGCCCGAAAGGTTCACCCCAGGCTCCCAACTGCTTACAGGCTGCGCCCGGCAGACCAGAGGTAATCAACGGACACGGCAGTGTGGTCATACCGGTCAGACTATTATTTGGGCCCCCCCTTTGGGGGAACCCTCTTGAAGTTCCTGGAGTCATAACTTGTTCGGCAATCCCAGCAAGATCAATTGGCTTACTGAAGTCAAACGCATATCCTTGCTGGATGGTGTGGCGCTGTGCATGACCGCCCTGACCCACCTGGAGCATCTTTTCAATTGGCGTAACGCCGAAAATTGGCTCTTTGCTGAAAGGACCGCCGGGAATGTAAGCAATCGCGCCAGCCAAGCGTCCCTCGATATAGACCGGCGACCCGCTGCATCCGGCCACCGGGCCCGTGTAGATAAAACGCTCATCCGTGCACTTGACCAAAATCCAGTCCATGCCCGGCGCTACATTGCGTACCACGCTTAGAACATCCAGCGCGAATTTTTCAATCTCCGTGCCTTTTAGGCAGGTCAGGAAATGCGCGTCCATCCCAGGTCGGACCTCCTCAATACCGATATATTTAGCCCCAGCAGGTTCGTTCTGCCCAGAAACGAACCTCGAGGGGGGCAGGCAAAGAAACAAGGCAAAAAGTAAAAAGAAAAAAGCCCTGCTTATTGCCCTTTGCCCACTGCATTTTGCCCTTATGTTGAACATCTATACCCTTTCGATCGAGTACAAACTGAAATTGTAACCATTTGACAGCCTTGTTGCAAGATAAAAGAAACTCGCGATGACCCATTTTTGAGTTGGCTGCCGCCATAAGCGGGGCGTTTGGAGTAACTTGGACAATGACCAGGCATCGATTAGCAAACACAGGTCCAATTTTTTCTTTTCAGCCCTCACCCGCCAACCATTTATGACCTCGACAGTCTCAACCCCTGCAGAATGCTCACACAGCATTCTGATGGGGTCAACAT